>Ga0335394_10000161_pt1 | contig 65884 bp, 65 predicted proteins | sample MAT03_FD_205741 | JGI IMG/M metagenome (GOLD analysis project Ga0335394, IMG submission 205741) | Freshwater microbial communities from Lake Fryxell liftoff mats and glacier meltwater in Antarctica - MAT-03 (spades assembly) (version 2) ... | reverse complement strand
CCGTTCGACCCATACCCAGCACTTCCAAGATCTGCGCCTCGGGTACCCCGCGATCCAGGCAAGACAACGCGTGCGCTCGATTCACTTCTCGCGCGTGATGAACCCCCTTGCTGCGAATCGCGTCGACAGTTGCTCGGTCCGCGTCCGTCAAGCGCAGTTCGGTTTGCCTCATGACTACACCCTCGTAAGCCGCACGGCGATACGTGAAGTGTATTCATGTTCCGTTACTTACGTGTCACGATACTAGGCTGTTTCGAGGACGACATGCTGCCGATCAACTTCAAGGAGTTCATTTCGCTGGACGAACTGCTGCAAGAACTTGCTGCCGACGACCCCGACTTGAGGCTGAATCCTGACGACCACGACTCCAAACCCCGAAGCGACTTTGAAGGCGATCTGCTGGCGCGCGCTACCTTACTCCAGTGCGAATTTTCTGAGCTGCGGCCTGTCACGTTTTGGCATCCCATGCCCGATGACACAGTCACGGTCAACGACGTTCGCGACGACTTTTGGTGCGTGGTTATTCAAGTCCAACTGGGAGCCGGTCATGCCGGGTATGGCCTTACACGAATCTTCGACTTCCTAAAGGACCGGACGATCAGGTGGCCACGCGAGGCTGTTGCCAAACAGCTCACCAGCTTCGGCGTGCGAGTACCGATATCGATTGCCGGTCACCAGGCCAAACCTGGATCCACGTCCGAAGGAGCGGTCCATGGCGACCCGGTACCGGCGGGTGTCCAGGCCAAGGTTGAGTCGGACCCACAGCGCCGGCTGCAAGTACTCCGCGACATCGGGGGCAGCGTTCTCTTTTCGTGCGGGGAGTGGAAGATAAAAGGGATAACCCGCATCGTCAATCGAGAGGCTGCCGAAGGTAGAAAGCGCTCGAACCAGAAGACGATACGTATCGACCTGAAGGAGGCCGCGGAGAAGGAACGCGATGCCCGAAGGCAAGGATCGCCGCCAACACCATGGCCCACCTGATGACTACCGTTCGACTACCGTAGATTTCCCGCCCGATTCCCGCTTTACCTATGAAAGCGAGGCCGGGAGCACTACCGCGTTTGTACCGTTCGCTACCGTGAACGAATCATCTCGAACCTTCACAGCAACGCCGCAAGGCAGACGGATGGTTCGAAATGACAAACGCAACGCAACACAGCCCCGAGGTACGCGAGGCCGCGACCGCTTCCTCGCAGTTCACTCCCCTGGCGCTTGAAAACCGCCCGACCGTGGACACCGCCGCGGCCGCGCACTACCTGAACCGCAAACCGCAAACACTTCGAGGTTGGGCCTGCCTAGAGACATTCCCGGACGGCCTGCGCCCCATCCGCGTCAATGGTCGTCTTGCCTGGCCAGTGGCCGGCATCCGCATGACCTTGGGGGTGGCCTGATGCGCGCCCGCACGCTGCTAGTGGGCGCGCCAAGTTCGACCCGCCACGGTCATCATCCTGATGGCACAGGGGTTCGTATGCTGACCAGCCGCCCCAACAACGAAGGGGTCAGCGCTCGCGACGCCGACCCCCTCTTTCAAACCACTCAACATCACGATTTTGACGCCGAACACGGCGCCGTCAAGAGGCAGGCAACAGCAGCCGCGAAGTTGGCGCTGGCGGGCTTTTGCCTGCTCAGCGCACTTTTGAGGGCAACTCTCAGCGTTGGCGAACACGTTGGAATGTCGCCGCATGTGCTGCTAGCAGAGTTGCGCCACGAGCGACCGTGAGTTTCTTGCGCTCCAACGCGCGCGTGCGCGCGAGGCAATTTTGTTGCGCAACCTGAACGCCCTGTGCGCCGGCCGAAACCCGGTACAGCCCCTACATAGCCCCTACACGGCGCCCAGAAACAACAAAGCCCAACCTTGTGAGCTGGGCTAGGTCGTTGATTCTTATGGTGGCCTGGGGCGGAATCGAACCACCGACACGCGGATTTTCAATCCGCTGCTCTACCAACTGAGCTACCAGGCCTCTCGTGAACCGAGCCACAGATTATAGCCAGCGCGTAGAGCGCGGCCGTGGCCTTCAGCCGCCGCGCTTGTTGCGCGTCAGATCCACGCCCAGTTGCTTGAGCTTGCGGTACAGGTGCGTGCGCTCCAGGCCCGTCTTTTCGGCCACGCGCGTCATCGACCCGCCTTCCTTGGCCAGGTGGAATTCGAAGTAGCTCTTCTCAAACGCGTCGCGCGCTTCGCGCAGCGGGCGGTCAAGGTCAAAGCTCTGCTCGGACCGGGGGCCTTCGGGCAGGCCGTTGTTGCTGCCGGTCATGTGCAGGCCGGCGGGTTGGGGGATCAGCGTGTCGCCGTTGCCCATCAGGTCGGGGTGGTTGTTCTTCAGCGCTGGCGCCAGGCGCTGCGTGGGCTTGACGAGGGCTTGTTCCACGGCGCGCAGCAGCTTTTGCAGCGTGATCGGCTTTTCCAGGAAAGCGCTGGCGCCGACCTTGGTGGCTTCCACCGCCGTGTCGATGGTGCCGTGGCCGCTCATCATGATGACGGGCATGGACAGTTGCCCGCCCGCCGACCATTCCTTCAGCAGCGTGACGCCATCGACGTCCGGCATCCAGATGTCCAGCAGCACAAGGTCCGGGCGCAGTGATTCACGCACCTGCCGCGCCTGCGCTGCGTTTTCCGCCAGCTCGACGGTGTGACCTTCGTCGGTGAGGATCTCCGAGAGCAGGGCCCGGATGCCGAGCTCGTCGTCCACGACCAGAATTGTTGCCATGCGCCCTATCGAAAGACTACTGAAACTGCGGAAACTGCGTGGAGTCGCCGGTGTTCGCAGGGTTTGTTGTGGCGTGCATGCCAGCCCCTCCCGCTGCGGCTTCCCCGGCGGCTTCGTCAGCCACGGGGGCTGCGAAGTTTGAAAATGATAACGAAACGCGTGCGCCGGTGATCGGGCCGTCGGTTTCGTCACCGGCGTGCAGGTTGGCCGCACGCAGCCGGGCACCGTGTTCGTCGGCGATCTTTTTCACCACCGCCAGGCCCAGGCCCGTGCCCTTGGTCTTGGTGGTGACGTAGGGTTCGAAGGCGCGCTTGAGCACCTTGTCGGCAAAGCCGGGCCCGTTGTCGATGACGGTCAGGCGCACCGCGCGCAACTCGCCGTGTTCGCCGCGCGCTGCGCTGGTGATGATCTCGACCTGGCCGTCGGGCCGGTCGGCCACCGCGTCCAGCGCGTTCTGCACCAGGTTGTGAATCACCTGCCGCAGCTGCGTGGCGTCGCCCAGGATGCGCGGCAACGCGGCCTCCAGCTGCGCCAGCAGCAGCCCGTTGTCCTGCGCCTGGCCGTACAGGGCCAGCACCTCAGAGGCCAGCGCGTTCAGGTCCAGCGGCGCCATCACGGCGGCGGGCAGGCGTGCGTAGTCGCGAAATTCATTCACCAGCGTCTGCATCGCCTGCACTTGCGCCACGATGGTGTTGACACTGCGCAGCAGCAGCGATTGGTCGGCGCCTTCCAGCTTGGCGGCCAGGCGGTGCTGCAGCCTTTCGGCCGACAGCTGGATGGGGGTCAGCGGGTTCTTGATCTCGTGCGCCAGGCGCCGCGCCACCTCGGCCCAGGCAGCGCTGCGCTGGGAGGAGACGACTTCGGTGATGTCGTCAAACACCATCAGGCGGGCATCGCCTTGCAGCGTGGCGCCGCGCACCAGCAAGGTCAGCGTGGCGCCGTCGCCGCGTTTCAGTTCAAAGGACTCTTGCCACTGGTCGCGCTCACCCGCTTCGGGGCTCGTGGCCAGCAGCTCAAAACGTTGTTCGACGCTGTTGGAAAACTCCTTCAAGTCGGGCAGGTCCGACAGCCGCTGGCCGCGCCAGGCCGACAGCGGCCGCTGCAGGATGCGCGTGGCGCCGGGGTTGACGGTGTCGATGCGGCCTTCGCGGTCGAAGACGATGACCCCCGCGGTCAGCGTGTCCAGGATCGTCTGCAGCCGTGTGCGTGCCGCTTCCAGCTGGCCCATCCCGCGCTGCACCTGGGTTCTGGCGTCGGCCACTTGCGCCGTCATGTCTGCAAAGCTGCGCGTCAGGCCGCCCAGTTCGTCAGTGCTGGTGAAGATGGGCTTGGCCGTCAGGTCACCCGCTGCGACCTGGCGCACGCCGTCGGCCAGCAGCAAGAGCGGCCGCGCCAGCTGGTTGCCCAGCACGATGGCCAGCAGCACCGCAGCAAACACCGCCAGCACCAGCGTCAGCGTCAGCGTGCCCACGTACATGCGGCGCAGGCTGTCGCGGGACAAGGCGCGCTGCTGGTATTCGCTGTACGCCGACTGCACCGCCAGCGCATTGATGGCGAGCGACCGTGACAGCGGCTGGATGACCATCAGGAAGCGGTCTTCCCCGCCCGCCAGCGTGATTTCGCTGCGTGGCACGCGGGCCAGCGCGCGCACCCGCGGGCCTGCGTTGCCAGGGCCGAGTGATTCGTCGTCCAGGCCTTCCACCTGGCTGGCGCTGCCGGCCTGGCGCGCCTGCCGCAAGAGTGCTGTCGCAGGCCGCTCAGGCGGGCCGGAGGCCGCAGCGCCGCCCGCCGTCAGCAGCACCTGGCCGCTGGCGCTGACGAGGCTGACCTCGCTGGCGCCAGCCTGTTCGCGCAGCCGCTCCAGGGTCAGCGGCAGCACGCTGGCGCCGCCGTCGGCCAGGCGTTCTGCGGCGCTCTTGGTCTTGGTGACGAGGTCGATGGCCAGGCCTTCCAGCGTGCCCTTGCCCAGCGCGAGGCCAGCGTCCAGCGCGCCGGCCACCTTGACATCGAACCAGGCCTCGATGCTGCGCGAGACGAACTGGTAGCTCACGGTGTAGATCACCAGCCCCGGCAGCAGCCCGACGACGGCAAAGATGCCCGCCAGCTTGATGAGCAGCCGGCTGCCGAACTTGCCGCGCTGCAGCCGCACCACCAGGCGCAGCAGCACCAGGCCCACCACCAGCGCCAGCAGCCCGGCCACGGCGACGTTGATCCAGAACAGCCAGACGAAATTGCGTTCGTAGAAGCTGCCTTCGGGGTTGCTGAAGCTGAGCACAAAGGCCAGCACCAGCGTGGCGCCGGTGGAAGCCACCGCAGAAATGATCCAGGCCCAGCGCGCGGTGCGTGACATGGCTGTTGTTCGGTTGTGGACCAGCGGCTGAACTAAAGCTCAACCCGCAGCGTGCGGCTCACACCCACCGCCCAGTCACCCTGGCCACCGAGGCCGCCCAGGCCAAACTGCATCGGGCCGGGCAGCTGGGTGGTGTCGAGCCGGTAGCTGAATTCCAGGTAGAAGCTCTTGTCGAAGTCCAGTTGCGACAGATCGACGAGCTTCCAGCCACCGCTGCGCGACACCGTGGCAAGCGCTTCGGCCATCGACGGGAAGGTCTGGTTCAGGCCACCCAGGCTGACGCGCCAGGCGTTCGTCAGCGGCTGAAAGGCCAGGCGCCAGGAGCGGGACACGCGGGCCACGCGCTCGTCGCGCCAGTACCAGCGGTTGCGGTAGAGCTGGGCCTCGGCCACGAAGTAGATCGGCACGCCGCGCAGCAGTGCGTCTTCCACGGCCTTGGGCAGGGTGACGCGGGCCACGAAGTCGAGGTTCAGCGCACCGTCGGACTTGCTGGCCTGCAAGGTGGCCAGCTCCACCCCTTGGGCCTGCGCCGTCTGCGGCACCAGTGGCATCAGCAGCAAGGCCCACAGCATGGCGCACAGCGGCAGCAGGGCCCTGAGGCCCTGCTGGATGTGGCGGCGGACCGTGGGCGCGGGCATGGCGTTTGGCGGCGGGTTCTCTAGGTGCTGTCTAACAGGCGGTCTAACAGGCTGTCTAGCGGGCGGTCTTGCGGGCGGTCCAGCGGGCGGTCCAGCGGGCGGGGTTTGTGGATCAGGGCGTAGAAGAAGCCGTCCTGCAGCGCCGGGCTGTGGCCGGCGACCCCCTGTGAACCATTGTCACGGCTGGGCAGCAGGTGGCCGGGTGAACCCGGGTCCAGCAGGGCTGTGCCGGGGGGCTGGCGTTGCATAAACGCGTCGATTTGGCCCTGACCTTCGGGCAAAAAGATCGAACAGGTGGCGTACAGCAGCCGCCCACCTGGCGCCAGCAATGGCCAGACGGCGTCCAGCATCTGGGCCTGGATGCGGGCAAGGGCGTTGATGTCGTCGGCGCGGCGCAGCCAGCGCACGTCGGGGTGGCGGCGCACGATGCCCGACGCCGTGCACGGCGCGTCGAGCAGGATGGCATCGAAGGGCCGGCCATCCCACCAGGCCTTGGGGTCTCGGGCGTCGGCGGCTTTCAGCTCGGCGCGCGTGCTGGCCGGAAACCGCAGGCGGTTCAGCGTGTCCTGCACGCGCGCCAGGCGCAGCGGGTCGCTGTCCAGGGCCAGCAGTTCGATGTCCGCCAGCTCCAGCAGGTGCGCGGTCTTGCCGCCGGGGGCGGCGCAGGCGTCGAGCACGCGCGCGTTGGGCGGCATTCCGTCGCCTATGAGCAGCCGCGCCGCGCGCTGCGCCGCGCCGTCCTGCACCGACACCTCACCTTCGGCAAAGCCGTGCAGTTGCTGCACCGGGCAGGGCTGGTCAAGCACCACCGCCTGGCCGCCGAGTGCGGGGTCGTCCAGCAACTGCGCCCCACGGCCCAGCGCGGCCAGCCGCTGCACGTACGCCGTGCCGGTGCCGCGCCGCGCATTCACGCGCAGCGTCATCGGCGGGCGCAGGTTGGCGGCACTGAGCAGCGACTGCCAATCTCGCGGCCAGTCGCGCTTGACCCTTTCGATCCACCACAGCGGGTGGTTGTAGGCACCCAGCGGCGAATTGCGCACCGACCTGGCGATGCTGTCCTTCTCGCGCACAAAGCGCCGCAGCACGGCGTTGATAAAGCCGGCGGCTGCAGGCGTGCGCTGGCGCGCTGCGGTGACGGCCTGGTCCACCAGGGTGTGCTCGGCATAAGGCGGCGCTTCACCTGGCCAGAGCAGCGCCAGCGCAGTGACCAGCAGCGCATCGACGGCCGGTGGCGGTGTTTTCGGCGCCAGCAGCGCTCGGGCTTCGGTGGCGCTGCCCAGCCAGCGCAGGGTGTGAAAGCTCAACGCTTGCACGCCGGGGCGCAGGTCCTCCGGCACGCGGCTGATGATGGCGGTGAGCGACTGCCCGCCGCGCACCGCCTGCACGGCGTCGGCGGTGTGTTCCAGCAGCCGCGACAAAGGCGGCGTGGCATGGCTGGCGCTGGCTGTGGTGGCAATGACCCCGTGCATCGCAGCAGTCTAGTCGGCCGCTTCCGCAGCCACCCGGGTGCCGGCGCACAATGCGCATCCCCCGTTAAGGCCGCATCCGGCCCCACCGCATGGCCCGCACTGCAACACCTCTCGCCGACGGCACCGAGCGCATCTTTCGCAGCGAAGAAGAGCTGGCCGCGCTGCCCGCATCTGAACGCATCCGCTACCGCGTCGTCAGCGCCAAGCGGCGTTTTCACGCCAACGACAACATCGCGGCCTTCGTGCGCGAAGGTGAAATCACCGAGCTGAAGGCCGAGGTGCAGGCCAAGCTGCAGGAAGTCTTGCGCGCGCTCGTGATCGACACCGACAGCGACCACAACACCAAAGAAACCGCCAAGCGCGTGGCCAAGATGTACATCGACGAGGTGTTCCGCGGCCGCTACGTGCCGATGCCGGCGGTCACCGAATTCCCCAACGTCGAACGCCTGAATGAGCTGATGATCGTCGGCCCCATCACCGTGCGCAGCGCCTGCAGCCACCACATGTGCCCGATCTTCGGCAAGGTCTGGATCGGCATCCTGCCCAACGAGCACAGCAACCTGATCGGCCTGTCGAAGTACGCGCGCATTGCCGACTGGATCATGAGCCGGCCGCAGATTCAGGAAGAGGCGGTCACGATGCTGGCGAATGAGTTGCAACAGCGGGTGCGCCCCGACGGCCTGGCCATCGTCATGGAAGCCGACCACTTCTGCATGCACTGGCGTGGTGTGAAGGACACCGACACCGCGATGGTCAACAGCGTGATGCGCGGCGCCTTCCTGAAAGACGCCAACCTGCGGCGCGAATTCCTGTCGCTGCTGCCCCGCAAACAAGACTGAAAGACCACCATGCTCGTCAGACTCATGTACGCCAGCCGCGCGGACGCGGCCGTCAACCAGGAAGAGCTGGTGGCCATTCTGCGCAAGAGCAAGGCCAACAACCCGGCGGTGGGCATCACCGGCGTGCTCTGCTTCAGCGAAGGCATCTTCCTGCAAGCCCTGGAAGGTGGGCGCAGCGCGGTCAACCAGCTCTACAACCGCATCGCCACCGACCCGCGCCATTCGAGCGTGGAACTGCTTTGTTATGAAGAAATCGGTGAGCGGCGGTTTGCCGGCTGGAGCATGGGCCAGGTCAACCTGTCGCGCCTGAATCCGGCGCTGCTGCTGAAGTATTCCGAGAAGCCGACGCTCGACCCGTTTGCGGTGTCGGGGCAGGTGTCGATGGCGCTGTTTGAAGAGTTGATGGCCACGGCGTCGGTGGTGGGGCAGAGCTGAGTTCAGGGCTTCGTTCTTTGCGGGATCGTTTTGCATGTCCGTGTCCGGCCGGCCCGGACTGCGGGTGCGGGCCACGATCCCTTCATGACGACCCAGCTGCCGCCCATCTTCCCAGCGCCTGGCCGGCGCCAACCTGGCCGCGCAGTCGGCCGAGCAGATCAGCCTGGCCGCCGTGCCGCTGATTGCGGTTCTGTCGCTCAACGCCGGGCCGGGCGAGATCGGCGCGTTGGCCACCGCGCAGACACTGCCCGTCCTGCTGCTGTCGATCCCGATCGGCCTGCTGGCCGTCCGCGTGTCCAAGCGCTGCCTCATGGTGGCCGCCGAAGGCTTGCGCACGCTGGCGTTCGTGGGGCTTCTGGGCGCCGTTCTGGCGGTGCAGCTGTCATTGCCGCTGCTGGCCGTGCTAGGTTTTCTGGGCGCGACCGGCACGGTGGGCTTCAGCGTCGCTGCACCGGCACTCGTGCCCAGCCTGGTACCGCGTGACATGCTGGCTGCGGCCAATGGCCGCTTGGAGCTGGCACGCAGCATCGCCTTTGCGGCTGGGCCGGCGCTGGCGGGCGCGATGGTGGCCTGGGCCGGGGCGTCGCCGGCCTTCGTGCTGGCGGCAGTGCTGTCGGCCTCGGCGCTGGCCTTGCTGCTGGGCCTGCCCGATCCAGCGCCCGCCGCACTGCCGGCGCGGCGCCATCCGCTGACGGAACTGAAGGAAGGCGCCGCGCAGGTCTGGCACAGCCCGCTGCTGCGGCCGATGCTGCTCACCGCCGTGGCCTGGAACATCGCCTGGTTCGTGCTTCAAGCGGCGTATGTGCCCTATGCCGTGGGCACGCTGGGCCTGACTGCCAGTGAAGTCGGCTTCACGCTGGCCACTCACGGCGCGGGCATGGTGGTCGGCGCGCTCGCGGCCTCGCGGGTGTTGCGGGTGTTGCGGGCCTTGCCCTTCGGCGTTGCGGTGCTGCTGGGCCCGATGGTGTCGGTGGCGGCCGCTGCCACGATGGTGGCGACGCTGGCCTGGCCATCGGGCATGCTGGCGGCGGCTTCATTCTTTCTCTTTGGCGTCGGGCCCATCATCTGGACCATCAGTTCCACCACGCTGCGCCAGACCGTGACACCGGGCGCCATGCTCGGCCATGCTCGGCCGTGTGACGGCCATCTTCCTGTCGGCCAACATGGGTGCGCGGCCACTGGGCGCTGCACTCGGCGGCTGGGTTGGCGCGGCCTACGGCGCGCAGGCCTGTCTCTGGCTGGCGCTGGCCGGGTTTGTGCTGCAGGCGCTGCTGATTGCAGGCTCCGCCGTGCGCACAGTGCAGAGCCTGCCGGCTGCGGCGCTTTGAGGGTCCCGACCGGGTGCGGGCGTGGCTGAAAACCCTGCACACGTCTGGAGCCGCAGCCGCCCCACAATTCAGCCTCTGTTCTGAAGGAGACGCTTCCATGCAAACCCGCCGCGAGATGATCGCGCACAGCGCCCAGGTGGCCGGCCTTCTGGCCGCTGCCGGGCTGCTGCCCACGGCCGCGCAAGCCGCCTGGAGCCAGGCCGCCTTTGATGCCAGGACCCTGGCCGACGCCACCAAGGCGCTCGGCGGCAGCGCCCCGATCGAAAGCAAGGACGTCACCGTCACCGGCCCCGACATTGCCGAAAACGGCGCCGTCGTGCCCGTGGCCTGCGCCACCACCTTGCCCGGCGTGAAGCGGCTCTTGCTGCTGGTGGAAAAGAACCCCAGCGTCCTGGCGGCGGTGTTTGATGTCAGCGACGCGGTGGACGCCACTTTTAGCACCCGCGTCAAGATGGGCCAGTCGTCCAACGTCTTTGCGGTGGCCATGATGGCCGATGGCAAGGTGCTGTATGCGGCCAAAGAGATCAAGGTCACGCTCGGCGGCTGCGGCGGCTGAACCCGGAACAAGCAGGAGAACGACATGGCAGACCCGATGCGCATCCGCGCCCAAGCCGCTGGCGACAAGACCACCGTGCGCGTGCTGATGAACCACGAGATGGAAACCGGCCAGCGCAAGGACACGGCAGGCAAGACCATCCCCGCCTGGTTCATCCAGGAAGTCACTGCATTGCATAACGGCAAGACAGTGCTGACAGCGCAGTGGGGCCCGTCGGTGGCGAAGAACCCGTTCCTGCAGTTCGCCGTCAAGGGCGCCAAGGCTGGCGACAAGATCACCATCAACTGGCTCGACAACCGCGGCGACAAGCGCAGCGACGAAGCGACGGTGACCTGAACCCTTGATGCACAGACCCCTGCTGATCGCCGCGGCGCTGGCACTCACTGGCGCGGCTCTGACATTCGCCGGCACGGCGCTGGCGCAGACCAAGAGCGCCGCCGACGGCATTGCCGAATACCGCCGCATGCTGGAAGACGGCAACCCGGCCGAACTGTTTGAAGCCAAGGGTGAAGACCTCTGGAAGCAGAAGCGCGGCCCCAAGAACGCCACGCTGCAGGCCTGCGATCTGGGCAAGGGGCCCGGCGTCGTGAAGGGCGCCTTCGTCGAACTGCCGCGTTACTTTGCCGACACGCAGAAGGTGCAGGACCTGGAGTCGCGCCTGGTGAGCTGCATGGCCACGCTGCAGGGCTTCAACGCCGCCGAGATTGCGGCCACGCCCTTTGGCCGCGGCGAACAGAACAACGTCACCGCACTGGCCACCTGGGTGGCCGGTGAATCGCGCGGTCAGCGCTTCAACCTGCCGCAGGGCCATGAGCAGGAACGCAAGAGTTATGAGATCGGCAAGCGCGTCTTCTTCTTCCGCGGCGGGCCGATGGACTTTTCCTGTGCGTCCTGCCACAGCGTGGACGGCCAACGCATCCGCCTGCAGGACCTGCCCAACCTGACGAAGAACCCCGGTGACGGTGTCGGCTTTGCGGCCTGGCCCGCGTACCGGGTGAGCAACGGCCAGATGTGGAGCATGCAGCTGCGCCTGAACGACTGCTTCCGCCAGCAACGGCTGCCGTACCCGGGCTTCGGCTCCGACGTGACGGTGTCCCTGTCCACCTACATGGGGGTCAATGCCAAGGGCGCCCAGTCGATTGCTCCTGGCCTCAAACGTTGAACCGGGCGATGAAAAACAGCACCCCTCTCATCGCCTCCTTGCTGCTGGCCGCTGGCTGCGCGGCCCTGCCCTCCTCACAAGACCTGGACCGCGAGGCGCTCGTCGCCATCAAGGCCGCGTTCCGCGACGAAGGCATCGCGAAAATCAACCGCATCCAGCAGGACCTGGGGCAAGCCGCCTGCTCCAGCGACAAACAGCCCACCGATGCGGTGGCCGATCAAGTCATGGCGCAGGCCCGCGCTGGCGTGAAGTGGCCCACCGGCGGCCAATATTTCGGCGACTGGCGCGAAGGCGAAAAGCTGGCACAAAACGGCCGCGGCATGACCTGGACCGACAGTTCCACCGCGCCCGCTGCCAACGGAGGCAGTTGCTACAACTGCCACCAGATCAGCAAGCAGGAAATCAGCTTCGGCACCATCGGCCCCAGCCTCTACAACTACGGCAAGAACCGCGGCGTGGGCGATGTCATGGCGCCCACCGCCCAGCCCATCGTCGAATACACCTGGGCCAAGATCTACAACAGCAAGGCTTACAGCGCGTGCTCCAACATGCCGCGTTTCGGCCATGCGGGGGTGCTGGACGAGAAGCAGATGGCGCACCTGATGTCGCTGCTGCTGGACCCGAAGTCGCCGGTCAATCAATAGGCCGCGAATGAACCGCCAGTCACTCACAAGCCAAAGGATCAGCGCCATGGGCATTCGACGATTTCTCACGGCCCTGCTGCTGGCCGCCACGGCCTTCACGGCTGCCGCCCAAGACCGGGTGATCTATCACATCGACGATGCGGCGGTGCAGGCGCTCAAGGGCCTGCGCAACATCCGCAACCACCTCGACACCGACCCGGCGGCCAAGATCACGGTCGTCACGCATGCCAACGGCGTGGACTTCCTGATGGAAGGCGCGAAGGACGCGAATGGCGGCGCCTTTGCCGGCCCGGTGGCGGCGCTGGTGGCGCGCGGCGTGAAGTTTGAGGTCTGCGAGATCACGCTGAAAAACCGCAACCTGAAGAGAGAGCAGTTCATGCAGGAAGCCGAGTTCACGCCGTCGGGCGTGGTGCGCATTGCCAAGTTGCAGATCCAGGGCGCGGCGTATATCAAGCCTTGAAATCAAGCCCTCAGATCAAGCCCTGACGTGTGTGCCAGATCCGTCCATGAAGACTGCCGCTGAACTGCGCAGCGCGCGCTGGTTTGCCCCCGACGATTTCCGCAGTTTCGGCCACCGCTCGCGCGTCATGCAGATGGGCTACGCACCGGCCGACTGGGTCTGCAAGCCGGTGATTGCCATCGTCAACACCTGGAGCGACGCCAACCAGTGCCACGCCCACTTCAAGCAGCGTGTGGACGACGTCAAGCGCGGTGTGCTGCAGGCCGGTGGCTTCCCGCTGGAGCTGCCGGCGATTTCGTTGAGTGAGAGCCTGGTCAAACCGACCACGATGCTCTACCGCAACTTCCTGGCGATGGAAACCGAAGAGCTGTTGCGCAGCCACCCGGTGGACGGCGCGGTGCTGATGGGCGGCTGCGACAAGACCACGCCCGGGCTCTTGATGGGTGCCATCAGCATGGGCCTGCCCTGCATTTACCTGCCCGCCGGCCCCATGCTGCGCGGCAACTGGCACGGCCAGGTGCTGGGCTCGGGGTCCGATGCTTTCAAGTACTGGGATGAACGCCGCGCAGGCCGGCTCAGCGACCAGGCCTGGCAAGAGATGGAAGGTGGCATCGCGCGCAGCCACGGCACCTGCATGACCATGGGCACGGCGGCCACGATGATGGGCATTGCAGAAGCCATCGGCTTCACGCTGCCGGGCGCCAGCAGCATCCCGGCGGCGGACGCCAACCACATCCGCATGAGCGCCGACTGCGGCCGCCGCATCGTGCAGATGGTGTGGGACGACCTGACGCCGGCAACGATGCTGTCGCCGAAGAACTTTGCCAACGCCATCGCGGTGGCCATGGCGATGGGCTGCAGCACCAACGCGATCATCCATCTGGTGGCCATCAGCCGCCGCGCCGGCCATGCCGTGACGCTGGACGACTTTGACGCCGCCAGCCGTTCGGTCGGCGTCATCGCCAACATCCGCCCCAGTGGCGAGCAGTACCTGATGGAAGACTTCTACTACGCCGGAGGCCTGCCGGCGATGATGAACGTCATGCGCGACCATCTGCAACTGGACGCGCTCACCGTCAACGGCCGCAGCCTCGGCGACAACATCGCGGGCGCGCAGACCTACAACGCGGACGTCATCCGGCCGCTGTCCAACCCCATCTATGCCGAAGGCGCCCTGGCCGTGCTGCGCGGCAACCTCGCGCCCGACGGCGTCGTCATCAAGCCTGCCGCCTGCGCCCCGCACCTGTTGCAGCACAGCGGCCGCGCGCTGGTGTTTGACGACTACCCGGCGCTGAAAAAAGCCGTCGATGACCCTGAGCTGGACGTCACCGGCGACGACATCCTGGTGCTGCGCTATGCCGGCCCCAAGGGCGCCGGCATGCCCGAATGGGGCATGCTGCCGATCCCCACCAAGCTGCTGAAGGCGGGCGTGCAGGACATGCTGCGTTTGTCCGACGCGCGCATGAGCGGCACCAGCTACGGCGGCTGCCTGCTGCACTGCGCGCCCGAAGCCTTTGTGGGCGGCCCGCTGGCGCTGGTGCAGACGGGCGACCGCATCACGGTCGATGTGCCGGCGCGGCGCATACACCTTGAAGTGAGTGACACCGAACTGGCACGCCGCCGCGCAGAATGGTCACCCCCGCCGCGACGTTATGATCGCGGTTATGGCTGGCTCTTCAGCCAGCACATCCTGCAGGCCAACGAAGGCTGCGACTTCGATTTTCTGGAAACGAGCTTCGGCGCACCCGTTTCTGAGCCACTGATCTACTGACATGAATCCAGACACCAGGCAGCAGTTGATGGGGGTCAGCACCGCCACGCTGTGCACCGCGCTCTTCAAGCGCGGCTTGCGCAACCAGTTCATCCAGGACGTGCGGCCGCTGAACGCCGCGCTGCCTAACATGGTGGGCCCCGCCTTCACGCTGCGCTACATCCCGGCGCGCGAAGATCTCAACTCCATCAGCGTCTTCCAGGACCGAGCCCACCCGCAGCGCAAGGCGGTCGAAGAGTGCCCACCCGGCGCTGTCTTCGTCATCGACAGCCGCAAGGACGCGCGCGCCGCCTCGGCCGGCGGCATCCTCGTCACTCGGCTCATGGTGCGGGGCGTGGCGGGCGTCGTCACTGACGGCGGCTTTCGCGATTCACCCGAGATTTCGCGCCTGCCCTTCCCGGCCTACCACCAGCGCCCCAGCGCGCCCACCAACCTGACGCTGCACCAGGCGCTGGACATCAACGGCCCCATCGGCTGCGGCGACGTCGCGGTCTGGCCCGGTGACGTGGTGGTGGGCGACGGCGAAGGCGTGATCGTGATCCCCGCCAACATTGCCGACGAGGTGGCAGCCGAAGCGGTGGAGATGACCGCTTTCGAAGACTTCGTCATCGAACAGGTGCAGCAGGGCCGCAGCATCCTCGGCCTGTACCCGCCCACCGACGCGCAAAGCGGCATCGACTTCGCCGCCTGGCGCGCCGCGAAGGGGCGTTAGCCCGGCCTCAGAACGCCAGCTGGCGCACGAAGAAGCGCGCGATGGCCTCGACAGCGGCATCGCGTTCGTGGCCGTCGAAACCCGGCTCCGGGTAGCCGCCCCGCGCCTGGACCGCGGCAGCGGCCTTCGCCACGGGTGCAGGCCACGGTGACAGCAAGTCTATGTGGCCGGCGCCCGGCGGGTCGGCAGATCGTGTGCACGCAGTGCAATGGCGCAGCACGTGGTTGCTGGGAAATTTGGGCAGCCGCTGCGTGTCACGCCCGGCCGTCAGCAGATCCACTGGCACGCCCACCTTGTCCAGTTGCAGCCGTGCGCGCCAGACCGGGTCTGCGGCCAAGGCGTCGAAGGGCCCGTTCGTCACGCTGCGCGCGGGCCGCAGCGAGGGGTACACGAGCGTCACGGGCATATCGCCGACCTGGATCTGCGCCATGCCGACGGCGGTTGGCTGTGGTGAAAGCGACTGTGATTGCGATTGGGCGCTGGCGCTGAAGAAGGCGGCGACCGCCAAAGAGGCCAGCCGTGCAGCCGTGCAGCCGGGCTGCGCGAGGGCAGCGCGTTGATCATGAGGGTCTTCCTGCTCGGCGCCCTGCGCGTTTGATCGGATGGAGCCGCCGCTGCCCGGGCAGCACACTCGGTGCACGTGCCCCACGAGACCCCCTCGGCTGTCGCTGAAGGGATGCATGGCCCACAGAGTCCGGAGCTCTTCATGAAACCAGCCATCACCGCCACGTTGCTCGCCCTGTCGGCCTTGTGCGCCACCGCAGCGCAGGCGCAGGCGCAGACGCAGACGCAGACGCAGACGCAGACGCAGACGCAGACCCAGACCCAGACCGCAGCCTGGCCAGCCAAGCCCGTCAAGATCGTCGTCAACTTCCCGCCCGGCGGCGCCGCCGACCAGATCGCACGGGCCATCGGCTTGCCGCTGCAGGACGCGCTGGGCCAACCGGTGGTGGTGGAAAACAAGGGCGGCTCGGGCGGCAACCTGGGCGGTGATGCGGTGGCCAAGTCGCCGGCCGACGGCTACACGCTGCTGATGAGTTCCGGTGGCATGGTGTCGGTCAACCCGCACATCTACCCGAAGATGCCCTTCGACCCCGCCAAGGACCTGGTGCCGGTGGCCGCGGCGGCGCGGGTGCTCGTCTTTCTGGTGGTGCTCCGCGAAAGCCCGCTGAAAGACTTTGCCGCCTTCCGCGCTGACCTGAAGGCCAATCCGGGCCAGCGCAGCTTCGGCTCACCCGGCAACGGCAGTTCACCGCACCTGGCCACCGAGATGATGAAGAGCATGACCGGCACCTTTGCCGTGCACGTGCCCTACCGCGGCGCCGCACCGGCACTGACCGACCTGCTCGGCGGTCAGCTTGACTTTCTCTTCGACCCCGGCATCGCCATCCCGCACATCAGGGCCGGCAAGCTGCGACTGCTGGCGGTAGGCAGCCCGAAACGCTCCCCGCTTTTTCCCGACGTGCCGACGCTGGATGAGGCGGGGTTGAAGGGCTTCGACGCCGATACCGTCTTCGGCTTCTACGCCCCGGCCGGCACACCGCCAGCGGTGATCAGCCGGCTCAACACCGAGATCAACCGCATCCTGGCCACTGCCGCTGTCAAGGACCGCATCCAGGCCCTGGGCGGCGTGCCCGCGCCCATGTCGCCCGCAGACTTCCAGGCCAAGGCGGCCGAGGACTCCAAGCGCTTTGGCGGCATCATCCGCGAGCGCAAGATCGTGGGCGATTGATCGCCTGGCAGCGCGGCCTGTTCAAACGATTGAACCTACTCCGCCTTCGCCCCGCTGTCCCGCACCACCTTGCCCAGCCTCGGCACGTCGGCCTTCACCAGCGCCGCCAGTTGCGCCGGTGGCATGCCACTCAAGTCCAGGCCCAGGTCGCTCAGGCGCTTGCTGACATCGGGCAATTTCAGGATCTTCGCGATCTCGGTGTACAGCCGCTCGACGATGGCCGGTGGTGTGCCGGCCGGTGCAAACACCGCCTGCCAACTGCTCAGCTCGTAGCCCAACAGGCCTGACTCGGCCATCGTGGGCACATCGGGCGCCACGGCTGAGCGCTGTGCGGTGGTGACGGCCAATGCGCGCAGCTTGCCCGCCTTCATGTGCGGCAGCGCGGTGGCGATGTTGTCCACTGCCACTTGCAAGGTGCCGCCCAGCAGTTCGGGGATCATCTGCCCGCTGCCGCGGTAGGGCACGTGTTGCATCTTCACGCCGGCAATCGTCTTGAAGAGTTCGCCGCTGATGTGCTGGCTGGTGCCGATGCCGGCCGAGCCGAAGCTGTACTTGTCGGGGTTGGCCTTCAAGAGCGCGATGAATTCGGTGAGCGTCGCCGCCGGCACACTGGGGTGCAGCAGCAGCACATTGGGCTGTGTGGCGTACAGCGTGATGGGTGCGAAGCTCGTCACCGGGTCGTAGCTGAGCTTGTCGTACAGCGACGCATTGATGGCGTGTGAACTGATCGTGCCGCCGCCGATCGTGTAGCCGTCGGGCGCGGCGCGCGCCAGCTCGGCCGCGCCGACTGAGCCGCCCTGGCCAGGCCGGTTGTCGACGACGATGGTCTGCCCCAGCACCGCCCCGAGCTTTTCGCCCACCACGCGGGCCAGGATGTCGGTGGTGCCACCCGGCGCAAAGGGCACGATGTAGCGGATGGGCTTGTTGGGCCATGCGCCCTGCGCCCACAAAAGGCCTGAGCCCGGCAGCGCCAGGCCTGCGGCAATGCCGGTTAGCAGCGTGCGGCGGCGTGTAGTCATGGCTTGTCTCCATTGCTGTGGTTTGTGGTGCCAGTCTAGGATCAGCGCCCATCGTTTCACAGCCCCGGAAAGACCCGCATGAGCGAGACGCACCTGATTGCCCTGCCGCGACTGAACGCCGCCATCCGCTTGGTGGTGCGCGGCTTTGGCAGCGCCGATGCCGAAGTCGAAGCCGTGGCGGGCAACCTCATCGACGCCAACCTCACCGGCCACGATTCGCATGGCATCGGCATGCTGCCGCGTTACGCCGACGCGTTTCTCGAAGGCGGGCTGCAGGTCAACGCGCATCTCAGCACAGTGCTGGACGGTGGCGCGCTGCTGCGGCTGGATGGCAACGCCGGCTTCGGCCAGGTCATCGGTGCCGAGGCGATGGCGCTGGGCATCGAGCGCGCGCGTGTGCACGGCAGCTGCATCGTGGCCTTGGGCAATGCACACCACCTGGGGCGCATCGGCGCCTGGGCCGAGCAGGTGGCGGCGGCGGGTTATGTCTCGCTGCACTTCGTCAACGTCGTGGCGCGCAACATCGTGGCGCCGCATGGCGGGGCCGATGCGCGTTTCGGCACCAACCCTTTCTGCGCCGGGGTGCCGCTGCCCGGAAGGCCGCCGGTGATCCTGGACTTTGCGACCAGCATGATCGCGCAGGGCAAGACGCGGGTGGCCTACAACAAGGGCGAGCCGGTGCCACCAGGCTGCCTCATCGACGACCAGGGCCGCCCCAGCACCGACCCACGCTGGACCGTGGTGCCGCCCGCCGGCGCGCTGCTGACTTTCGGAGAACACAAAGGTTATGGCCTGGCGCTGATGTGTGAATTGCTGGGCGGGGCGCTGGCCGGCGGCATGACGCAGCGTGACGCCGACCCGGCCAACCCGCAGCGGCGGGTGCTGAACGGCATGTTCAGCGTCATCGTCGATCCCGGCGCCGTCAGCGGCCGCGGCGCGTTCGAGAACGAAGCGCTGGCCTTGCTGCAGTGGGTGCAGGCCAGCCCGCCGCGCGAAGGCTTCGGGCCGGTGCAGGTAGCGGGTGATGCAGAACGCGCTTCAAGCGCGGCGCGCACGGCGCAAGGGGTGCCGGTGGACGGCACGACGTGGCGCGAGATCCTGGACGCAGCTGCCAAACTCGGCGTTGCGCCCGCGGCCGTGAACGCGGCGGCGGGTGTGGTGTAGGCTGACCCGGCCCCTGAACGCTGCGCCTCAAAGCTCAACATCCCCCAATCTGAAAGCCCAAGCCATGCCCGCCTACCTCTACGCCACGCTCGACGTCACCGACCCTGTGGCCTACGAGCAGTACCGCCAGAAAGTGCCCGCGCTGATTGCCGCGCACGGCGGCCGCTACCTGGTGCGCGGCGGCGCCACTGAAGTGCTGGAAGGGGAAGCCCAGCCGCTGCGCCAGGTGATCCTGGAATTTCCCGACATGGCAAAGCTCAAGGCCTTCTACCACTCGCCCGCGTACCAGACGCAGGTGGCGGTGCGCCAGGGCGCGTCGCGGGGCGGTGTGCTGCTGGCGATTGAAGGGGTTTGAGAAGTTGGGATTGACCGGGCTCACTCGGGCTTGATGCCCGCCGCCTTGATCACCGTCGTCCAGCGCTCGTATTCGCCCTTGACGAAGGCGGTGTAGGCCTTCGAACCCTGCGCGGGGATCACGAATCCCAGCGCGTCCATGCGCTGGCGGATGGCCGGGCTTGTCATGATCTTTCCGAGTTCGGCTTCCAGCCGGTCCACCACCGGCTGCGGGGTGCCGCGTGCCACCGACAGGCCCGACCAGCTCAGCGCCTCAAAGCCCGGGAAGCCGCTCTCGCTGATGGTGGGCACGTCGGGGTACAGCGCATTGCGCTGCGCGCTGGTGACGGCCAGCGCGCGCAGCTTGCCGGCGCGCACGTGCTGCAGGGCCGTGTCCTGGTTGATGAACATCAGCGGAATCTGGCCGCCCAGCAGGTCGGTCATCATCGGCCCGCCGCCGCGGTAGGGGATGCCGACCATGAAGAAGCCGTTGCAGGCCTTCACGCCCGGTGCGCAGCGGCTGGCGGTCTGCTTCAGCAGCTCCATGGCCATGTGGCCCGACGCGGCATGGGTGTAGCCGTAGTTCAGCTTGCCGGGGTTCTGGCGCACATGGTCCACCAGCTGCTGGAAGGTCTTGAAGGGTTGGTCCGGGTGCACCACCAGGACGTTGGGGCCTGAGTGCACCTGCGCCACGTGGACGAAGTCCTTGAGGCTGTCGTAGGGCAGCTTCGGGTCCAGGCCGTGTGCCACCGCGTTCTGGCCGACTCCGGTCTGGATGATGGTGTAGCCGTCGGCCGGCAGCTTCACCGCGCGGCCCGTGCCGGTGGTGCCGCCGGCGCCGCCGATGTTCTCGATGATCACCGGTTGCTTCAATGCCTTGGCCAGCTCTTCGCTCACCATGCGCGCCATCACGTCGCTGGTGCCGCCGGGCGGGAAGGGCACGACGATCTTCACCGGCTTGTTGGGCCAGGCTGCGTCTTGGGCCTGCGCCTGCGACAACGAGGCGGCCAGCAGCGCCAGTGTGGCGGTGCAAAGCAGGGTGCGGCGAATCATCGGTGCTCTCCGGTCAGTGCGGTTTGGAAGGTAGATGGCCTGGGCTCAGCTCGCCAGCATGTCGGCCCAGACGTTGTCGGCCCAGCTCAGCGCGTAGCGGCCTTCCAGCGCACTGGCGGCGGCCGACACCCCGCCCGATCCGGGCACGGCCTTGAAGGTCTTGTCCACGCTGTCGTACTGGTGCACGCTGGCCACGTGCACCACGTCGGTCGCGGTGACGAAGCTGTAGCAGGTGTTCATCACCACCGGCGCTGCGTTGACGGGCTTGCCCTGCAGCAATTCGATGATGGCGGCGGCCGCCACCTTGGCATGCTGGTTGGCCATGTGCCCGCTCTTGGGCATGGCTGGCGCGCTGAAGGTGGCGTCGCCCAGCACGTGGATTCCGGGCGCGGCGGTGCTTTCCATCGTCAGCCAGTTGACGCCGGCCCAGCGACTGTTCATGTTCAAGAGGCCGGCGCTGCGTGCGATGTCGCCACCGCGCTGCGGCGGAATGACGTTGAGCACATCGGCCTTGACGTCGTCGAATTCGAGCCTGGCGGTGACCGGGCCCGAGTTGCCCACCACCACTTCCTTCAACTCGTTGTTGGGGCGGTATTCCAGCAGGCCGCTGTAGTGGTCCTTGAAGGCCTTCTCGAAGAGCGCCTTCTTGCTTTGCACCTCGGGGTTGGCGTCCAGCACCAGCACCTTGGACCTGGGTTTGAACTGCTTGAGATAACTCGCGACCATGCAGGCCCGTTCATAAGGCCCGGGCGGGCAGCGGTAAGGCACCTTCGGGATGCTCATCGCAAAGACACCGCCGTCGGGCATGGCCTGCAGCTGCTGGCGCAGGGCCACGGTTTGCGGGCCGGCCTTCCAGCCGTGTTGCACACGCCCGCTGTCCAGCGCGGCGGCCAGCCCGGCGGTGCTGTCGAGCATGAAGTCCACGCCCGGCGACAGGATCAGGCGGTCATACGGCAGGAGCTCCCCACTGGCCAGGCGCACGGTCTTGCCCGATGCATCGATGGCCGTCACCTCGCCTTGCACCCGCTTCACGCCCAGCGCCTGCAGGCCGTTGTAGCCACGTGTGATGTCGGCCATCTGCTTGTGGCCGCCCAGCACCAGATTGCTGATGGGGCAGGACACAAAGGTGGCGCTGCGCTCCACCAGCGTCACGTCGATGTTGCCGCCCCACATCTTCAGGTAACGCGCGGCCGTGGCGCCGCCGAAGCCGCCGCCGACAATGACGACGCGGCCGATGGACGGGCCGCTGCCGATACCCGTTGCGCACCCCGCCAGCGTGAGCGCCGACAGCGCAGTGCCCGCGCCCAGGAGGCGGCGGCGTGAGAGTTCAAGTTCTTGTTTCATGCCGTGGCCCTTCACTTCTTGGGCTGCTGCGCAGCCAGGTAGCCGGCGATCAGCTTGATCTGTTCGTCGCTGTAGCCCTTGGCGATCTGGTGCATCACCGTGGCCGGCAGCGTGCCGGCCTTGTAGTCCTTGAAGGCGGCGACGATGCTCTCGGCCGGCAGGCCGGCGAGGGACTTCACTTCGCCACGCGACTGGCCGTTGGTGCCGTGGCAGTTGGCGCAGGTGGCGGCCAGGTTGCGGGCGAGGTTGGCGTCTTGCGCCAGGGCGCACGGGGCGGCGAGGCTCAGGGCTGCGATGGCGGCCCAGCTCAGTCGGTTGCCTGGTCGGCTGGTCATTCGGCTCATACGGTTGCTCCTTCGGTTCAGCGCCGCCGATTCTGCGGGCCGGCCGAGGCCTTGCCATTGGGGGGGTTTCTCTGTGTCGGCGCGTCCGAAAAATGCTCAGAGCAGGCCGGCGCGGCCGAGGCCGAAGCCGCGCGCGACCCAGCGGGTGGGGATGAGCGCAACCGCGTCGTTGTAGGCCAGGGCCGCGTCGTTGAAGAGCTGGCGCGCAAAGGGCAGCCGCGCCTGGCCGTCGCGCCACGTGGTGGCGAGTGCGGCCACGGGGTCGGCGTGGCGCAATTCGCTGTGCTGGTCCAGCAGCGCCAACACGCGGCTGGCGGCGGCGGCCAGCGTCGTTTCTGCAGCCACCCAGGCCAGGGCGGTTTGCTCGGCGATGGGCTTGGCGGCCATCGCGCTGGCCGCCTTGGTGGCTTCGGCGTGGCTGGCCAGCCAGGTGTCCAGCGCGCCTTGTTCAGCCGCCATGGTGTCGCGCAGCGCAGCCACCAGGGGAACGACTGCCGCGCCGCGTTGTGCCAGCGCGTCCTGCACCTTGCCCCATGCGTCGGCGATGCCGTTGCGCATGACCACCAGCCGGTTGTAGGCGCCGATGACCCAGAACAGCAGCACGGCCGCGACCACCAACGCGGCCAGCAGGCCCGTGCTCATCGGTGCACCCTACGGCCTGCGGCCGGTCCCGCCAAGCGGGAAATCGCCCTCGGCAAAGCCTGCGTGCTCATCCCGCGGCCTTCATGTGCGCACTTCGCCTTGGCCAAGCACCACCCACTTCAGCGAGGTGAGACCTTCCAGCCCCACCGGCCCGCGAGCGTGGAACTTGTCGGTGCTGATGCCGATTTCTGCGCCCAGGCCGTATTCGAAGCCGTCGGCAAAACGCGTGCTGGCGTTGACCATCACGCTGGCCGAGTCCACTTCGCGCAGGAAGCGCATGGCACTGGCGTGGTGACTGGTGAGGATGGCGTCGGTGTGGTGCGAGCCATATCTGGCGATGTGGGCCATGGCTTCATCCAGCGAATCGACGACCTTGATGCTGATGATGGGCGCCAGGTACTCGGTGGCCCAGTCGGCTTCCGTCGCCGGCACCACGCCGTGCAGCCCCGCCAGCAGGCTGGTGGCGCGTGGACAGCAGCGCATCTCGACCCCCTTGGCCGCAAAGATCGCGCCGATGCGCGGCAGGAACACGCGAGCTTGATCGGCATGCACCAGCAGCGATTCGGCGGCATTGCAGGGGCTGTACTTCTGCGTCTTGGCGTTGTCGGTGACGATCACCGCCTGGTCGATGTCCACCTGCGCATCGACATAGACGTGGCAGTTGCCGTCCAGGTGCTTGATGACCGGCACCCGGGCTTCGGCGCTGACACGTTCGATCAGGCTCCGGCCGCCGCGCGGGATGATCACGTCCACATATTCCGGCATGGTGATCAGGCTGCCGACGGCTGCGCGGTCGGTGGTCTCGACGAGTTGCACTGCGTCCGGCGGCAGGCCGGCGTCCGTCAACGCAGCCTGCACCAGGCGCCACAGCGCCAGGTTGCTGTGCAGCGCCTCGCTGCCGCCGCGCAGGATGGCCGCGTTGCCGCTCTTGATGGCCAGCGACGCCGCTTCGATGGTGACGTTGGGCCGGCTCTCGTAGATCATGCCGAAGACACCCAGCGGCACCCGCATCTGGCCCACGCTGATGCCGCTGGGCCGGCGCTTGACGCCGGTGATCTCGCCCACCGGGTCGGGCATGGCGGCGAGCTGTTCGCAGCCTTCAGCGACGGCGTGGATGATGGCCGGTGTCAGCTTCAGGCGGTCCAGCAACGGCGCGGCCAGGTCGGCACCCTTTTGCAGGTCTGTCCGGTTGGCCGCCTGCAGGGTGTCCACACTGGCGCGCAACCGTGCCGCCAGTGCCCGCAGTGCGGCGTCCTTGGCGGCCGTGGGTGCAGCAGCCATCGCGGTGGCGGCGGCCCGTGCGGCGGCGCCAACGTGGGCCATGTAGGCGGGGATGTCGTTCGCATTCATCGGCGCATTGTCCCAAAACCCACCTGCTGTTCAGCCCACGGCTCCGAGCGCCCGCAGCAGCGCCAACCACAGCGCTGCGGGGCGAGGCCGAAGCCGAAGTGCGCCACCCCCAGCACCACCGCGGGCATCAGCAGCAGCTTGAAGGCAGAAACCCACAAGGCGGCCGCCAGCCCGTCGCGCGCCGATCAGCGCCAGGCAGACGGGCACGCCCGCACTGCCCAGGCCGAGCAAGGTCTGGTCGATCACCGGGTGCTGGCCGATGCCTGTGAGGTTCCAGGCCAGCCCCACGAGCGCAGTGTGTCGCGGCGCGAGGCCTGCACCGCGCCGCGTGCGATGTCGGCCTCCACCCGCTCGGTCAGCAGCGTCAGCAGGTTGCAGGCCGGCACGGCGCTGCCAGACCTAGAAGCCCAGCGCGCACAGGGCCGCGGGCACAAAGTACGCCGCCAGCGTGCGCCAGGGCATCGCCGACAGGTCACGCCGACAGGTCTTGCCGCAGCATGGTGCGGAACAGCAACGCCGGCACGAAGAGCGTGAAGGCGACGAAACCCAGCCAGGTGCCCAGCGCCATCAGTGCCGCGCGGTCGTAGGCGGCATAACCTTGCACCTTGATGGGCTGCAGCTTCTTGCGCCCGGCTTCGGTGCTGTCCAGGCCGATGAAGTAGCCGCGCACCTTTTCAAGGTCTTCGGCGCTCAGCGCGGGGCCGGTGATGATGTGCTTGTTTCCACCAAGAAGGGCGCGGCGTCCTGGAAGCGCATGCAGGCGCAGGCCACACCGTCGGCCGCGCCCAGTGCGTCACGCAGTGTGGCGCGCACCATCCACGAGGTGATGGAGTACAGGTTGCGCAGCGGCTTGGCGCAGGCGTGCATTCCTTCCGCGTGAACTCAAGTCGCCGCCTTCTTGGTCGCCGTCTTGCCCGCCGCCTTCTTCGCCGGCACCTTCGCAGCCCGTGGTTCGAATTCGAAGCTCACGCGCCCTTCCTTGGCGTCATAGGCCAGGTAGGCCTTGAACTTGCGGCGCGTCTTGTTGGAGACGAAGTTCTCCAGCAGGCCCGTCTTGCCAGTGGCCAGCAGCTTGCTCACTTCGCTGCGCTCCACGGGCTGCTGCAGAATGATCTTGCCGCTCTTGAAGTCGCAGGTCACGGTGGCCCCCACGCTGTGTTCGCAGACGTAGTTGCTGCCGTGCTCGAAGACGCGGCCCTTGCACTTGGGGCAGGCTCCCAAGCTTTCCTGGGCCGAGAAGTCCACCGGCTCGCCGTCGCCTTCGCTCTTTCGGGCGTCGTCGCCAAAGTCGAATTCCAGCTTCCAGTTCTGCACTTCTTCGTCGTGCACCAGCTTCAACTCGGCGCTGAAGGGGAAGCCCTTCTTCGACCTGAAACCTTCCAGCGGGCCGATCTTCTTGTCGCGGATGAAGGCCTCGGCTTCAACCGTCTCGAAGGCGCGCCCCGACGGAATCTTGGTGATCGAAAAGCCGCAGCCTTCGCTGGCCGCGTCGGCGCCGGCGCAGGCAAAGCGGCGGTAGTTCTCCTTCACCACACCACCGCAGTTGGGGCACGGCGTGGCCAGCGTGGCGTAGTCGCCGGGGATCGTGTCGCGGTCGTATTCCTTGGCCTTCTTGACGATGCGTTCCGCCATCTTCGCAATCTCGGCCATGAAGGTCTGGCGCGACAGGCGGCCGTGTTCCATTTCGGCCAACTGGTATTCCCAGTTGCCGGTGAGGTCAGCGCGTGTCAGGTCTTCCACGCCCAGGCCGCGCAGCAGCGTCGTCAGCTGGAAAGCCTTGGCGGTGGGCACCAGGTCGCGGCCGTCGCGGTGCATGTACTTTTCGGCGATCAGGCCTTCAATCGTCTGCGCGCGCGTGGCTGGCGTGCCCAGGCCTTTTTCGCGCATCGCCTCGCGCAGTTCTTCGTCGTCGATGAGCTTGCCCGCGCCTTCCATGGCGCTCAGCAGCGTGGCTTCGGTGTAGCGCGCGGGTGGGCGCGTCTTCAGCGGATTCACGGCGACACTTTCGGTGCGCACCTGTTCGCCCTGTGCGACGGCGACGAGGTTGGCGTCATCGTCCTGCGCTTCCTTGCCATACACCGCCAGCCAGCCCGGGTTGACCAGCACCTTGCCGTTGGTCTGGAACTTGTGTTCATCCACCGTGCTGATGCGCGTGGTGACCATGAATTCAGCGCTCGGGTAGAACACCGCGATGAAGCGCTTCACCACCATGTCGTAGAGCTTCAGCTCCAGCTCGCTCAGGCTCTTGGGCGCCTGCAGCGTTGGGATGATGGCGAAGTGGTCCGACACCTTGGTGTTGTCGAAAACGCGCTTGGTGGGCTTGACGTAGCCTTCCTTCAGGCTCTTCCTGGCGTGGGCATTCAGCTCGCGCAGCGAACCCGGCAGGTCCTCTTCCGCCAGCATCTTCAGCGTCTCTTTCACCGTGCCCAGATAGTCCTCGGGCAGCGCGCGCGAATCGGTGCGGGGGTAGGTCAGCACCTTGTGCTTTTCATACAGCGCCTGCGCGATGGACAGCGTGGTCTTGGCGCTGAAACCGAAGCGGCCGTTGGCCTCACGCTGCAGCGTGGTCAGGTCGTACAGCAAGGGCGACGCCTGCGTGCTGGGCTTGGCTTCGTCCACCACGGTCGCCGGCTTGCCGCGCACGGCGGCAGCGATGGCCTCGGCGTCGGGTGCATTCCACAAACGGTCTGCGCGCGCTTCGGCATCGTCGGGGTTCTTCTTCCACTTCGGGTCGAACCACTTGCCTTCGTACTGGCCGGCGACGGCGTCGAAGGTGGCCTTGACTTCCCAGTAAGGGCGCGAGACGTGTTTGCGGATCTTCTCTTCGCGCTCCACCACGATGCTCAACGTGGGTGTCTGCACGCGGCCCACGGTGGTCAGGAAGAAGCCGCCGTCGCGGCTGTTGAAGGCGGTCATGGCGCGCGTGCCGTTGATGCCCACCAGCCAGTCGGCTTCACTGCGGCTGCGCGCCGCGTCGGCCAGGCCCAGCATCTGCTTGTCGCTGCGCAGCTTGTCAAAGCCGTCGCGGATGGCCTGCGGCGTCATGCTCTGCAGCCACAGCCGGGTGATCGGCTTGCCGTGCGGCTTGTCGCCATAGGCGTACTGCAGGATGAGCCGAAAGATCAGCTCGCCCTCGCGGCCGGCGTCACAGGCGTTGATGATGGCGCCCACGTCCTTGCGCTTGACGAGCTTGACGACCGCGTTCAGCCGCGTCTTGGCCTTGTCGATGGGTGCCACGTCAAAGTGCGGCGGCACCACCGGCAGGTGCGCAAAGCTCCACTTGCCGCGCTTGACCTCGTATTCATCCGGTGCCTTGATCTCCACCAGGTGGCCGACGGCCGACGTGACGACGGTGTCTTCACTCTCGAAGTGGTCGGCATGTTTTTCGAACTTGCCCTTGGTGGGCGTGAGTGCGCGCACGATGTCCTGCGCCACGCTGGGCTTCTCGGCAATGATGATCGTCTTGCTCATGGTTCCTTCTGGGCCCCCTGCAAAAGCGGTGGCCGGTGTGGCTGCAAAAGAGGTGGCAAAAAAGTCGTGCCTACAATCCGGCCCGTCTCGCGCGCACCCGCGCGCTCGTACGATTTCAATGTACCGAATGCCAAAGACCCCGCAAGTCACCGCCCCTGGTGCATCCAAAAACTTACGCACAGACGCGCGCCGCATCCAGGTGCGCCTGAGCGGAGTGCACGGCAAGGGCGTGTTTGCGCTGCAGCCCATTGCCGAGGGCGAACGCATCATCGAATACAAGGGCCAGCGCATCACCTGGCCCGAGGCGCTGCGCCGTCACCCGCACAACCCGGCAGAGCCGAACCACACTTTCTACTTCCACATCGACGACAAACACGTCATCGATGCCAATGTGGCGGGCAACGCGGCGCGCTGGATCAACCACGCCTGCGCCCCCAACTGCCAAGCCGATGAAGTCGAAGGCAGCGTCTTCATCCACGCCCTGCGCGACCTGCAAGCCGGCGAAGAGCTGTTCTACGACTACGGTCTGATCATCGACGAGCGCTACACACCGAAGCTCAAGCGCGAATACGAGTGCCGCTGCGGCAGCAAGAAGTGCCGGCACACGATGCTGGCGCCCAAGCGCTGAATCCGTAGCCAATCCATAGGCCCATGACCCACATCGTGCACCACCTGCATTGGGGCGCTGAAAGCCTGTGGGAAAGCCTGGTCCCGCTGTTGCCCGGCATCAGTGTGGAAGTGCAGGCGCGGGCCGAGTCCACCAACACCCGGCTGCTGGAACGGGCACGTGCCCACAGCGGCAACCCCGATTCGCCCGTCACGCGGCCCGGTGAACTGGACGAGGCGTCGCGCGACGAACGCACGCCGCACGGCCGCCGCTCCGGCGACATATCGCCCTGCCTGCTGGTGGCGGAAGAGCAGACCCGTGGCCGCGGCCGCCTGGGGCGTGACTGGGTCAGCAGCGCGGGCGCGTCGCTGACCTTTTCACTGTCGATGCCACTGGCGCCGCAGCAGTGGGGTGGCTTGTCGCTGGCCGTCGGACTGGCCGTGGCCGAGGCGCTGGACCCGCAGCCCTTGGGGGCGCCTTCCAGCGCCCCCATGCTGCGCATCGCACTCAAGTGGCCCAACGACCTGTGGCTGCTGGACGGCCCGGGACGCGGCCGCAAGCTGGGTGGGGTGCTGATTGAAACCGTGAGCGTGGGCAACAGCCGCATGTGCGTGGTGGGTGTGGGCCTGAACGTGACGCCGCAGCCTGCCGTCACCAGCACCAGCGCGGGCTTCAGCGCCAGCATCAGCGCGACGGAGGGCATGGCCCACGGCTACGCCTGCCTGCAGGAAATCGACGCCCAGGCCAGCGCCCCACGCACCCTGGCCCTGGTCGCCAGGCCGATGGTGCTGGCGCTGCAACGCTTTGAACGGGATGGCTTCGCGCCCCAGGTGGCAGCCTATGCCCAGCGTGACCTGCTGCGCGGCCAGCGTGTCACCACGACGATGCCCGACGCGCTGGACGGCGTGGCCGAAGGCGTGGATGAATTGGGTGCCCTGTGCGTGCGCACCGGCGATGGCCTGCACCGCGTCGTCAGCGGCGAGGTCAGCGTGCGCATTGCCCAAACCTGAGAGACCGCGTTGCTGCGCGCACTGGTCGTCCTCCTGCTGCTGGCCAACATCGCCTTCTTCGCCTGGTCGCGCGGCTGGCTGGGTGCGCCGCCGCACCATGCGGAACGCGAACCCGAACGCTTGCTGGCGCAGGTGCGGCCCGATGTCGTGACCGTGCTGCCCGCCGGCACCGCCAGCGCGGCCGTCCAGGCGGCGCGCGCGGCGGCCTTGCAGTGCCTGGAAGCCGGGCCTTTTGCCGACGCCACGGTCAGCGCCGCCGAAGCTGCCATCGCCCCTGCGTCCTTGCCCGAAGGCAGTTGGGCCCGGGTGGAGAGCGCCGCCGGTGCGCCGATGTGGCTGGTCTTTGCCGGCCGCTACCCCGAAGCCGCGTTGCGCAAGTCGCGGGAAGACGATCTGCGCAAGCTGAACCTGAGTTTTGAGCTGATCACGGCCCCGCCCGACTTGGCGCCCGGCCTCGTGCTGTCGCGCCACACCTCACGTGACGAAGCGCAGGCCTGGCTGAACGCGCGCAGCGCCACGCCGCTGCGCGGTGCGCGGCTGGTGCAATTGCCATCGCCGCCGCCGGCTTACCGGCTGCGCGTGGCGCGCGCCGACCCTGACCAGGCTGAACGCTTGAAGGCCCTGCCGGCCGATGCGCTGGCGGGTGGCTTCAGGCCCTGCGCCGCGAAGCCTTGAGTCCCGATCGCCGCAAGGCCTGAAGCACCGCCGCAGCCAGGCCGATGCCGGCCACCCAGGCCCAGGATGCGGCGCCGCCGCCGCTGCCGCTGCCGGCGTTCGGCGGCGTCACCACGGCTGCTGCGCCGACGGTGATGGACTGCTCGACAGTCGCCTGGCCGCCGCGGTCGCCAGTCGCGGTCAGCCGCACCCGCACCGTGCCGGCCGCGGTGGGCGTGAGGCCCGCGTCCGCGTCTGTGCCGAGGCTGCTGCCGTCCGGCTGTGTGACGATGCCGCCACCGCTGACCAGCGTCCACGCCTGACCCACGATGCGGTCGTCGACGATGGGCATGCTCGCGTTGCGCAAGAGCACCGACGCGCCAGCTGCCGGTGAGGCCGTCAGGACCGATATCTTCGCCACCACGCCAGCCACCACCGCGTTTACGCTGGCGCCTGCGTCCAGCATGCCGGCGCCGCATAGCGTGCCGTCGTTGGGGCAGTAACACTGGCCCGAAGGCCCGGTGAGGTCCAGCCGGGTGCAGGAAGGCACCACGGTGGCGTCGTCGGCGCCGTTGTCGGCACCGGTGGTGGGGAAGGGTCTGGCAACCGCCTGCAGCGCAGCGCGCGCCTTGGCCGGCGTCAGCGCCGGGTTCTGCGAAAAGACTAGGCCCGCCACAGCCGCCACCAGGGGCGACGAAAAACTGGTGCCCACGGTGATGTCAAAGCTGCCATTCGTCCAAGACGATGCGACCGGCCCCTGCGTTCCCGTGTTGGTGGCCGCGAGGATCGGGTACAGGCATGGCAAGCCCGAGGCGGTGTTGATGCAATTGCCGCCTGGCGCGGCAACCGCAATCTGGGCGCCCAGGTCAGAAAAGCCGACTTTGGTACCCGCATGGCGCAGCGCAAGCACGCCGACCACGCCGCGGCAGTTGGCGGGTTCGCTGACGGGCCCGCCAGCGCTGTTGCCGGCTGCAGCGACGATCAGCACGCCGCGTGAGGTGATCTCGTCCACCGCCTGCTGGTAGGCCGCGCTGCAGGCACCCGTGCCGCCCAGGCTCATGTTGATGACCCGGGCCGGATTCAGGTTGTCCGGCAAGCCGCTCACGGAGATGCCGGCAGCCCAGCGCATGCCGGCCAGGATGTCACTGTCGCTGCCAAAACACTTGCCCAGCACGCGCACCGGCAGCACGCGGGTGCCCGGTGCCGCGCCGGCCATGCCGGTGGCGTTGTTGGCGGCGGCTGCCACCAGGCTGGCGGTTGAAGTGCCATGCCAAGAACTGCCCGCCGCCACGGCGCTGCCCGTGCCGCCTGGGTCGCACTGGTAGAACTTGCCGCCGCGGGTGCTGTTTTCGGTGGCCGATGTCCAGTCGCCAGGGTCGCTCGGGTCGGCATCGCGGCCGTCCCCATCGTTGCCCACATCGGCATCCGTGACCATGTCGTACCCCGGCAGCAAGGACCCGCCGCTCGCCATCCTGCCCAGGTCCGGATGTTCGAAGCGCACACCGGTGTCCAGCACCGCCACCACCACCGCGCTGCTGCCGGTGGTGCGCAGCCAGGCGGTTTCGATGTCGATGGCCGATTTGGTCGTGCTGTCCGGTGCGCGCAAGTACCACTGGCCGCTGTCGGGGCCGTTCAGCCGCTGGCCCGTGGCCGTGGCCGGGTAGAGCGGGTCATTCGGCGCCGTCACGATGCGCTTGCGGCCGTTGGGCACGGCATAGGCCACCTCGGGGTCGGCAGAGAGCTGACGCGCGAGTGTGGTGGCATCGACGCCCGCTGCGCGCATCACCTGCACCCGCTCACCCACCGCCGCGCCGGCCTGCAGCGTGCGGCCGACGCGGGCGCCCAGGGAGCTGGCGCGGTCGGCCAGCGTGGTGCTCACGGCGCCCGCAGCGGCACGGGCCGACAAGGCGTGTTTGCGCAGCGTGCCGGCGTCGACCTTGAAGGCGACGATGACTTCGCCTTCAACGGGCGGCAGCGGTTTGCGCAGGGCCGCCGGGTCAGCGGCCAGCGCCGCTCCGGTGGCAAGGGCGGCAGACAGCGTGAAAGACAGCGTGAAGGCGAGTGAAATCAGGGGATGCAAAAGGCGCGCAGCAGGGTGGGTGTGGGTCATGAGCCCAGTGTAGGCGGGCCCTTTGGAGCGTGTGTGGGCAAGGCGTCGCTGTCCGTAAGGGAAGGCACGGACTTCTGAGCCTGTGCAGGCGCCAGGCCGAAACACGGCCGCAGCCAGCCCACCCGGCGCAGCGCTTCAAAGCCGGCGATGCTGAGCGCGAAAGTGGCCAACACCAGCACCGGCCCTTCCACCGCCGGCCGCCACTGCAGCGGCAGCAGCGCCTGCGACAGCAGCACGATCAGTGTCTGGTGGAGGATGTAGACGGGGAACACGGCTTCCACCGCGTAGCGGCGCCAGCTGTGGTCGGCATTCCAGTGCTTGAACGCGAAGCCGACTGCGGCGGCCACGGCGCACCACTGGACGGCGGCGTACAGCACGCGCTGCGCCTGTCGCAGTGTGGCGGGCGGGTCGCTGTTCTGGAAGTGGCTGAAGTACAGCACCAGCAGCGCCCAACCCAGCAGCGCCACCGGCAGCGCCCGCCAGCGCAGGGCGGCCAGCCGGGGCCAGATGCCGGCTGCGCGTGCGCAGACCGCACCTGCAGCGAAGACGCCGCCATACAGCGCATGGTTGTAGAAGTCGCTGACCAGCGCGTGGGTCGACGGGTAGCGGTCCAGCAGAAGCAACCTTGCCAGCGCCAGCCAGAGCACCGGCATGACGACCAGCCAAAGCGGTGCAAGCCGCGCCGACGCCGCCCGCGACAACCAGCCGCCCGCTGCATCCAGCGCCCTGGGCGCGGCGCGGTTCAGGGCCCACAGCAGCAGCGTGTAAAGCCACAGGTAAGCCACGAACCAGAGGTGGTTCCAGGTCGGCAGCGCCAGGCACTTGCCGTCACGGCAGAAGCCGTGGAAGCCCTGCAGGTACAGGCCCATGAAGTCGAGATAGCTGCCGCTGTAGGCAAGCTTGTGCACCACCTCGAAGTAAGGCTGCGGCGGCACGATGAAGAGCATGCCCGCGCCCAGCGGCAGCAGCAGCCGCCAGGACCGCTGGCGCAGAAAACGCCCTGGCCGCTTGGCCAGCATCAGTGAACTGGCGGCACCCGAGATCAGAAACAGCAGGCAGAGGCGCCACGGCGACGACAGCATCATCAGTGGCTCCAGCGCGTGGCTGGCGAAGGGGCTCTTCACATGCCAGTCCCAGCTGACGTAGTACATGCCCACGTGGTACAGCACCAGCAGGCCGAAGGCGGCGACGCGCAGCCAGTCCAGGAAATAGAGGCGGTCGCTACCCGGGTCCGGGTCCATGGCAGCGCCCCCTGGGTTACCTCGGGCTCTTTCGTTCATCCGGCGATGGTCAAGCCACCGTCATGCAATCACCTGCACCATCTCCAGCACCTTGTTGGAATAGCCCCATTCGTTGTCGTACCAAGCCACCACCTTGACGAAGGTGCTGTCCAGCGCAATCGACGCGTCGGCGTCGAAGACGCTGGTGCAAGGCTCGCCGCGGAAGTCGGTGGCCACCACCTTGTCTTCGGTGTAGGCCAGCACGCCCTTCATCGGGCCGTCGGCGGCGGCCTTCATGGCAGCGCAGATCTCGGCAAAGCTGGCTTCCTTGATGAGCTCCGCCGTCAGGTCCACCACGCTGACGTCGCTGGTGGGCACGCGGAAGGCCATGCCAGTGAGCTTTTTGTTCAGTTCGGGAATCACCACGCCCACGGCCTTGGCTGCGCCCGTGCTGCTGGGGATGATGTTTTCCAGGATGCCGCGGCCGCCGCGCCAGTCCTTGTTGCTGGGGCCATCGACGGTTTTCTGCGTCGCCGTGGCAGCGTGCACGGTGGTCATCAGGCCGCGCTTGATGCCGAAGCTGTCGTGCAGCACCTTGGCCACCGGGGCCAGGCAATTGGTGGTGCAGGATGCGTTGCTGACGATGGTCTGCCCGGCATAGGTCTTGTGGTTGACGCCATAGACAAACATCGGCGTGTCGTCCTTGCTGGGTGCGCTCTGGATGACCTTCTTGGCGCCGGCGTCGATGTGCTTCTGGCAGGTGTCCTTGGTCAGGAAGAGGCCGGTGGCTTCCACCACCACGTCGGCGCCCACGTCGCCCCACTTCAGCGCGGCAGGGTCGCGTTCTGCCGTCAGGCGGATGCGCTTGCCGTTGACGATGAGCGTGCTGCCATCGACTGCAATGGTGCCCTTGAAGCGCCCATGCACGCTGTCGTACTGCAGCATGTAGGCCAGGTAGTCAGGCTCCAGCAAATCGTTGATGCCGACGATTTCGATGTTGGGAAAATTCTGCACGGCAGCGCGGAACACCATGCGCCCGATGCGGCCGAAGCCGTTGATGCCTACTTTGATGGTCATGTGTTTTCTCCGGGGGGGGTCTGTGGGGTTCTGTGGGGTTCAGGCGCGGGTCAGCACCTTGCGAACGGTGGCCACCAAGTTGTCCGCCGTCAGGTGAAAGTGCTTGAAGAGTTCCGGTGCCGGTGCGCTTTCGCCGTAGGTGTCGATGCCCACCACGGCCGCGCAGCCGTACTTCCACCAGCCGTGTGTCACGCCGGCTTCGATGGCGATGCGCGGCATGCCGGCGGGCAGCACGGCCTTCTTGTAGGCCACGCTCTGGCGGTCGAAGGCGCTGGTGCAGGGCATGCTGACGACGCGCACGGCGATTCGGCGCTTGGCCAGTTCAGCCTGCGCGTGCAGCGCCAGCATCACTTCACTGCCGGTGGCGATGATCACCGCCTGGGCCTTCCTGCGCAGGCCGACTTCGCTGGGCTCGGCCAGCACATAGGCGCCCTTGCTGATCTCGTCGAGTGCCGCCTTGGGCAGATACGGCTGGGTCTGGCGTGTCAGCAGCAGCGCAGTCGGGCCGGCGCTGTTGCTGATCGCCATGGTCCAGGCGACGGCGGTTTCTGCGGTGTCGGCGGGGCGCCAGACGTCCAGGTTCGGGATCAGCCGCAGGCTTGCTGCATGCTCCACACTTTGGTGGGTAGGCCCGTCTTCGCCCAGGCCGATGCTGTCGTGTGTGAAGACGTGGATCACACGTTTCTTCATCAGCGCCGCCATGCGGATGGCGTTGCGGCTGTAGTCGCTGAAGGTCAGGAAAGTGCCGCCGTAGGGGATGAAGCCGCCGTGCAGCGTGACGCCGTTCATCACCGCAGCCATGCCGAATTCGCGCACGCCATAGTTGATGTGGCGGCCGCCGTTGGGGGTGCCCGCCTCATCAAAGCGCAGCGGCGGTGTGCTGGATGTGTTGGTGAGGTTGGAGCCCGTCAGGTCGGCACTGCCGCCCAGCAATTCGGGCATCAGCTTGGTGAAGATCTCCAGCGCAATCTGGCTCGCCTTGCGCGTCGCCACGGCTTCGGCCTTGGTGTGGGCGCTGGTGATGGCGTCGACCGCGATCTGCGCAAAGTTCTCCGGCAGTGCACCGGCCATGCGACGCAGGTACTCGGCGGCCAGTGTGGGGTGGGCTTTCTGATAATCGGCAAAGGCGTCGCCCCAGCGTGCTTGCGCGGCCGCGCCGGTGGTGCGCGCGTCCCAGCCGGCGTAGGCGGCTTCGGGCACGACGAAGGGCTCGGCCGTCCAGTGCAGCGCGGCGCGCGTCAGCTTGATCTCCTCAGTGCCCAGCGCTTCGCCGTGTGCCTTGGCGGTGCCGGCGCGGTTGGGGGAGCCCTTGCCAATGACGGTCTTGCAGATGATGAGCGTGGGCATGTGCACCGACGCGCGCGCCTGGACCAGGGCCGCATCCACCGCCGCCACGTCCTGGCCGTCCACCGGGCCGATCACCTGCCAGCCTTGCGCCGCAAAGCGCAGGCCCGCGTTGTCCACATACCAGGGCTCGACGCGGCCGTCGATGCTGATGCCGTTGTCGTCGTACAGCGCAATCAGCTTGTTCAGCTTCCAGGCCCCGGCCATGCCGATGGCTTCGTGGCTGATGCCTTCCATCAGGCAGCCGTCGCCCATGAAGACGTAGGTGTGGTGGTCGACGACGGCGTGGCCTTCGCGGTTGAATTCATGCGCCATCAGCTTTTCAGCCAGCGCCATGCCGACGGCATTGGCCAGGCCCTGGCCCAGCGGGCCGGTGGTGGTTTCCACACCTGGCGTCAGGTCCACTTCGGGGTGGCCCGGGGTCTTGCTGTGCAGTTGACGGAAGCGCCGCAGCTCACTCACGGCCAAGTCGTAGCCGCTCAGGTGCAGCACCGCGTACAGCAGCATCGACGCATGGCCGTTGCTCAGCACGAAGCGGTCGCGGTCGGGCCAGTGCGGGTCGGCCGGGTTGTGCTTCAGGTGCCGCCCCCATAGCGCCACCGCCATCTCGGCCATGCCCATCGGCGCCCCCGGGTGCCCGGAATTGGCTTGTTGCACGGCGTCCATCGCCAGGGCGCGGATGGCGTTGGCCATCAGGGAAGTGTCGGGTGGGGTGATGGCCATAGGGTGCGGCAGTGAGGGGTGTGGCAGAGCCAGCGATTCTAGGAGGCCGCCCACGGCATTGCCCGTGACCAAGGCCCACGCCCGCTTCGTATCATGCGCGCCATGCACGGACTGCACCTTACGGCCGATCTGAGCGGCTGCCCGTCGGACCCTGGCAACCCAGCCACCCACGCCGCGATGGCCGACCCCGCCGCGCTGCGCACGCTGTGCCTGCAGACCGTGGCCGACGCCGGCCTGTACGCCGTGGGCGACCTGTTCCACCGCTTCCCGGCGCCCGGCGGCGTGACCGGTGTGGTGCTGCTGGCAGAGTCGCACCTGGCGGTGCACACCTGGCCCGAACTGGGTGCCGTGACGCTGGACGTCTATGTCTGCAACATGGAGGCTGACAACAGCGCTCGGGCGCAAGCGCTGCTGTCGGCGTTGCAGACGGCCTTTGCGCCCACTGCGGCCGTGCACCACCGCGTGCTGCGCGGCCAGCCCGGCCCGTGATCAGGCCGCTGAACCCGCCGCTCATCACGCGCTTACGCCAAGGCCACCAAGCAAGCACTACCGTTACGAGGTGGAATTCGTGGCGGCGCTGGGGACAAGGGCGGGCGCAACATCCCCGTGGTGACGGCGCTAGGCCACGCCTATGCGTACGCGCTCGACCTGGACATGACACGCCGCGACCCCGCGACATCATCTATTCCGGCACGCCGGAAAACGTCGGGCCGGTGGTGCGTGGCGACGTCATTGAATGCCACATCGACCGCTTGCCCAACCTGAGCGTGAAGATCGTCTAAAACGCGTTTGAATGGCGCCTCAAATCCGCGCCTCAAATCCGCGCCTCAATCCCGCGCCGGAATCCCGCGCCGCAATCTCGCGCCGAAGTCCCGTTACGCGGTCCGGATCAGCACCTTGCGGAACCGGATCGTGCCGCCGGCTGACTGCAACGCCACCGGCCCGGCCTTCAGTCGCGCGTCGCGCACGTCCACCGTCTGCACGCCGTTGAAGGCCACCACCAGGCGGTCGCCGCGGGCCGAGATGTCGAAGGTGTTCCAGCGGTTGGCGGCCTGCGGATAGGGTTGCGGCGCCTTGGCGACGTTGACGATGGCTGCGGTGCCATAGCTGGGGTCGGGACGCTTGTCGAAGATGTTCACTTCATAGGCGTTGTCGGCAGTGATGGTGGCGCGGTCCTGGCAGCGCAGGAAGATGCCGCTGTTGCAGTCGGGGTCGGCCCAGAATTCGGCGCGCATCTCGAAGTCGGCGTAGCTGTTCTTGGACACCAGGAAGCCGGCGGTGCCGCCCTTGCCCTGCAGCGTGCCTTCGGCAAAACTCCAGTTGCCCTTGCCCACCTCGGCCCAGCCCTCGAAGCTCTGCCTGGCGGCACTGTCCACCAGCGTCACCCAGGGGCTGCCGGTGGTGGCGCAGCCGGAAAGGGTGCCGCCCATGGCGGCCAGGCCGCTGGTGATGAAGAGTCTGCGGTCGATCATCGTTGTCTCCGGGTGGTGGGGGTGAGGCATGCTGGGCAAAGGGGCGCCAAAGCGCAATGCGTGCGCACCCGGGCCAGGGGCGAGCCCAAGGCCCGGCGCCATGGCGTCAGAATCGGCCATGACCGCACCGGCAGTATTGCCAGAACCCCCGCCAGAACCCCCGCCAGAACCCCCGCCAGAACCGCCGCCAGACCACGCCGCTGAAGCGCTGGGCAGCGAAGAGCTGCTGCGCCTGATCTTTGACCACGCCAGTGAAGGCATCTGCGTCTTTGACGCCGCCCTGCGGCTGCAGGCGTGGAACCAGCACTTCCTGAGCTTGACGCGGCTCGACCCGGCGATCGCTCAGCGGGGTGCTGGGCTGCAGGGGCTGCTGTTGGCCATGGCCCGTGCCGGTGAATTCGGCGTGGTGGACGCCGAAGCGGAAGTGCAGCGCCGGCTGGGGCTCTTGAATGTGGCGACGGCTGCGGTGACCGAGCACATCCGCCCCGATGGCCGCACCCTGGAGATGCGGCGCAGCCCCACGCCAGGTGGTGGCTTCGTGACGATCTACGCCGACATCACCGACCGCTTGGCTGCTGCGGCGACCCTGGCCGATCAGCAGCGCATGCGCTCGGTGGTGGTCGAGGCCACCGAACAAGGCATCTGGTTCATCGACAACGCGCTGTGCACCACCGACGCCAACCCGGCCATGTGCCGCATGCTGGGCCTGACGTTGCCGCAACTGCTGGGCCGCACCATCTACGAGTTTGTTGACGAAGCCAACGAACGCATCTTCAGTGAACATGTGGTGCGGCGCGCTGAAGGCAAGGCCGAGGGCTACGAGATCGCGCTGCTGCGAGCTGACGGCACCCTGGTGCACTGCTACAACAACGCGACGCCGATCTTCGACGCAGCCGGCATCAAGATCGGCGCTGTTGGCATGTTCTCGGACATCACGCCGCTCAAGCGCGCCGAGCAGCAGATCCGCCACACCGGCGCGTTGCTTGCGCAAAAGTCGCACGTGCTGGAAGTGACGCTGGACAACCTCTCGCAGGGCGTGCTGAGCGTGGGCGCCGACGGCCGCACCAACGCCTTCAACCGCCGCTTCCTGGACCTGGTGCAAGTGCCGCTGGCCTTGATGCAGACGCGGCCCACCTTGCAGGCGCTCACCGCCTGCCAGCATGAGCAGGATCACTTCGGTGATCGCCTTCAGCGCCTGGATGCTGCCGGGCGTGAAGGCCTGCAGCGCTTTCCGGACGGTGACGCGGCTGCGCTGGCGCCGCGCTACCAGCGCACCCGCCGCGACGGTGTGGTGCTGGAAGTGCAGACCCACGCCGCCGCCGACGGCAGCGTGGTGCGCACCTACACCGACGTGACTGCCAACGTCCTGGCGCAGCAGGCACTGCAGGAGAGTGAGGCGCGCTTTCGCAGCATGGCCGACGCGGCGCCGGCGCTGATCTGGCAGTCCGACACCGTGGGCAACCCGACCTGGTTCAACCAGCGCTGGCTGCAGTACACCGGCCGCACGCTGGTGCAGGAACTGGCGCTGAACTGGAGCCACCGCATGCGCGCCGAAGACATCGACCGCACGCGCGAGGTTTTTGACTCCGCCGGCCGATCTGGCACGCCGTACCAGGCCGAGTTCTGCATTTCCTGCAGCGACGGCCGCCTGGCCTGGATCGTGGACCACGGCATCCCGCGCTTCACGGCCGACGGCCGCTTCGAAGGCTTCATCGCCTATGGCTGGGACATCACCGCACGCAAGGCTGCCGAAACTGCACTGATCGCCGCCAAGGAAGAGGCCGAACGCGCCAACCGCGCCAAGTCGGAATTCCTGTCGCGCATGTCGCACGAACTGCGCACGCCGCTGAACGCCGTGCTCGGCTTTGGCCAGCTGATGGGGAGCGACGCGACGGACCCCTTGAGCCCTTCGCAGCACGCCCGGCTGCACGAACTGTTGCGTGGCGGGCGCCACTTGCTGAGCCTGATCAACGACGTGCTGGACTTGGCCCGCATCGAAGCCGGCACGCTGCACCTGGCGCTGGCGCCCGTGGCGCTGCCGGCGCTGGTGGACGACTGCCTGCGCCTGGTGCAAGCGGCGGCCCTTGAACGGCGCATCACGATCGTCGCGAGGCCAGGCCCCGACGACAGCCACCGCGTGCTGGCGGACCCGACCCGGCTGAAGCAGGTGCTGCTGAACTTGCTGTCCAACGCCATCAAGTACAACCATGCCGGCGGCTCGGTGCAGGTGGTGTGGCAGCACGAAGACGGCCCCGCCAGCGGTGCAGGCGACCGTGTCCGCATCGACGTCGTCGACAACGGCCCGGGCTTGAGTGCGCACCAGCAAGAGCGCCTGTTCCACGCCTTCGAGCGGCTGGAGGCGGCGCGCTCCAGCGTCGAAGGTGCTGGCATCGGCCTGGCGCTGAGCAAATGGCTGGTGGACCTGATGCAGGGCCAGATCGGCGTCGTCAGCACGCCCGGTGCGGGCAGCCGCTTCTGGCTGAAGCTGCAGCGCGCAAGCGCCGACGAATCGCCAGGGCTGGACGCCCCTGGCGCAGCGGCAGCGGCCATGCCTGCCGCCCCACCCGAAGCCAAGACGGCGCCGCCAGCGCCGGGCGCCGCGCGCCAGCACACCGTGCTTTACATCGAGGACAACGAAGTCAATCAGCTGCTGATGGAAGGCATGTTGGCGCAGCGCCCCGGCATCCGGCTGCTGATGGCCGACCTGCCCATCCCCGGCCTGGCGCTGGCAGCGCGTGAGCAACCCGACCTGGTGCTGCTGGACATTCAGCTGCCCGGCATGGACGGCTTTGAGGTGCTCAAAAGGCTGCGCGCCGCGCCGGCCACGCGGCAGATTCCGGTGGTGGCGGTCAGCGCCAACGCCATGCCGGCCGACCGCCAGAGGGCAGCTGACGCCGGCTTCATCGACTACGTCACCAAGCCGATCGACCTTCCGCTGCTGCTGGCCACGGTGGACCGCCTGCTGTCCGGGTGACCGGTGTCATGAAGCCAGCACGCGCCGTGCGCGGTGCAGGCGCACGAAGAGGTTCTGTTCGCTGATCTGCAGCGCCGCGCAGACGTCTTCGGTGCTGCGGTCCTGCAGCACGCGCAGTTCCATCACCTCGCGCAGCGTGGCCGGCAGTTCGCCAATCCGGCGCAGCGTGCGGTGCAGGCGCTGGCGCTGCTCGGCCACTTCTTCAGGGCGCGGCTGGGGGCAGACAAACTCCATCCCCGGGCCGTCTTCATCGGCGTCGCCGTGGCCCTGGTCCAGGCTGTCGTGGCCGACGCGCTGGCGCACCAGGTCCACGATCTTGTGCTTCAGGATCGCCACCAGCCAGCTGCGCAGGGCAGACCGGCCACCGAATTCGGCACGGCCTGTCACCACGGCTTCAAACACGTCGTGCACCAGGTCTTCGGCCAAGGCCGGGTCCATAAGGCGGCGCCGCGCAAATTGCACCAGGTAGCTGCGGTGGGCGGCCAGGTCGGCCCAGCTCACCACGGTCGGCACCGCGTGCAGCGGCAGGGTCTGGACGGCTTGGGTGTGCATGGTGGTGGCCTTGGGGGTGCGATCGGATGCGATTGCCTACACTGTGCAAAACCCACCTCGCGTGCATCTCACCCAAGATCACAGCCAGATCACATCGGTGTAAGAACATCGCTGTAAGAACAACAGCGCCGCCGCCGACCCGGGTGCAAGACCCCTCAACCCTCACCATGCCAAGCCACATCCTCGTTGCCGAAGACCAGGTCGATATCCGCGACCTGATCGTGCTCAACCTGCAGCAGGCCGGCCATGCGGTGACCGCGGTCGCCGACGGCCGCGCGGCGCTTGCCAGCCAGGAAGAGCGCGCCAGCGATCTCTTGATCCTGGATCTGATGATGCCGCTGCTGGACGGCCTGGAAGTCTGCAAGGCGCTGCGCGCCCGCGGCCGCGCCACGCCGATCCTGATGCTGACCGCCAAGAGCACCGAGCTTGACCGCGTGCTGGGCCTGGAACTGGGTGCCGACGACTACCTCACCAAGCCCTTCTCGATGGCCGAACTGCTGGCGCGTGTGAAGGCACTCCTGCGCCGCGCTGAACTGCTGCGCGCCGCCGCCGCCGCACCGGCCGCCGCGCAGGCGGTGCGCAATGGCGAACTTGACATCCTGCCCGTGCGCCGCGAGGCCCGCGTGGCCGGCCGCCTGCTGGAATTCACGGCGCTGGAATTCGACCTGCTGCTGCACTTTGCCAGCCACCCGGGCCAGGTCTTTTCGCGCACCCAACTCCTGGACGCCGTGTGGGGCTATTCGCACGAAGGCTACGAACACACCGTCACCACCCACATCAACCGCCTGCGCGCCAAACTGGAGCAAGACCCGATGAACCCGCGCTTCATCCTCACCATGCGCGGCGCCGGCTACAAGATGCGGGATGCGCCGCTGTGAAGACCGCACCTTGAGGAACCCACGGTGTCGGTGAGATGGCGCCTGGCGCTGACCGTCTTCCTGACGGGCCTGGCCTCCGCCCTTGGCGTCCTCTTCACGGTGGCGCTGGCCTTCCAGCGCTTTGAGCAGGAAAGCACCTGGGCCCGGGGGGATGCTTTCCTGGCGCGTGTGACGGCGCAGCACGAAGACCTGCTGGACCAGCACCAGCGCAACCCCGAAGAATTTGCCGTCTTCCTGCGCAACCTGCTGCTGTATGAACCCAACAGCCAGCTCTACCTGCTGGACGCCGACGGCACGGTGCTGGTCAACACCGGCAAGATGGTGCTGGCGCCAGGCTTCAAGGTGTCGCTGCCGCCCGTGCAACAGGCCGCGGAGGCGGCGGCGCGAGGCGACCGCCGCCAAGCCGCCTACGTGATGGGCGAAGACCCCGAATACATGGACGCCGACGCCGTGGTCACGGCGCGCGCGCTGCGCCGCTTCGTCATCCGCCCGAGCCGGCCCGACGAAGCGCCCGCCGGTTATCTGTACCTGGTGTGCCGCAAGCCCGGGCTGCCGGCGGGCCGGCTGGAACTGGTGCGGGCCAGCCTGGTGTCACCGGCGCTGGCGCCGGTGCTGGCGCTGATCGTGCTGAGCACCTTGCTGGCGGCCTGGATCATCGTCACCGTGACGCGGCCGCTTCGCGTGCTGAGCGACGAGGTGGCCAACGCCGCCCGCGCCGGGTTCACCAGCGCCGCCACCGTCACCGAACCCCAAGCTGGCACCGCCGACGACGAGTTCAGCCGCCTGCGCGGCGGCTTCCACGCCTTGCTGGCCACGCTGCGCATGCAGTGGGACGAACTGCGCCGGCTGGACACCTTCCGCCGCGAAAGTGTCAGCAACCTGTCGCACGACCTGCGCTCGCCGCTGACGGCCACCGTGGCGTGCCTGGAAACGCTGCAGTCGCGCTGGGACGGCGACGCGGCGCGCGCCGAAGACCAGCGTCTGGTGGGCGTGGCGCTGCGCAACACCCGCAACGCCGCCGGCCTGGTGCGTTCACTGAGTGACCTGGCAATGCTGGACGAACCCGCCTTCAAGCTGCACCTGATGAAGCTGGACCTGGGCGAAGTGCTGGACGACATCGCGCTGCGCTTTGCCGAACGCGCCGCGCAGCAAGGCGTGCAGCTCAGCTTCAGGCAGCTGGGCGCCGAGCCGCCGGTGGCGGAAGTGGATGTCGAACTCTTCGAACGCGCGGTGGCCAACCTGCTGGACAACGCGCTCAAGTTCACGCCCGCCGGCAAGGCCATCGAACTGGCCGCTGAACGTCACGCCCAGGGCGTGCGCGTGACGGTGGCCGACCAGGGCGCGGGCATCCCGGCGCCCGACCTGCCGCATCTCTTTGACCGCCTCTACCAAAGCCGCGACAGCGTGGCACCCGCCAGCAGCGACGAAGGCAAGGGCCTGGGCCTGGCCATCGTCAAGCGCATTGCCGAACTGCACCGTGGACACCTGCAGGTGCACAGCACGCCGGGGCAGGGCACGACCGTGTCGCTGGAGTTGCCGGCGGCCTGATCCAGCGGGGCTGCGTGGCGGGGCTGCGTGGCGGGAGTGCGTGGCGCGAATTCGTGGTGTGAATCCGTCACACCCGCGGTGCGTAGCCTGCCGCAGACCGCGCTGCCAGGGGGCGGCAAATTGGGGCCCTGCCCAATGGAAAAGCCACCCGCCATGACCAACACCTTGACCTTCCCGTCTGCGCAGCCGGTGCTGGCTGACCATGGCATTGATCATCAGCCGCTCACCCTGGCCCTGCCCAGCGTCAGCGAACCCTGGCGCTACGCCCTGGCCTACGGCCGCCTGGCGCTGGCCAGCCTGATCGGGCCGCACCGCCTGCGCCTGCAGGGCCTGCGCCCAGACCACGCCTACCACGCGCCGGTGCACATCAGCCCGCGCCTGGCCCACCGATGGCGCGCGCTGTTCGACGTACCGGCGCGTGCCGCGGCCACGGTGCCGCTGCTGGCCAACCAGAGCGTGGGCACGCTGCTGTATTCGCAGCTCTTTGCGGACCTGGGGCTGAACCTGCGCCACCTGCTGCACCTGCATCACCGCACGCTGCACCATGCCAGCGTCGCCGACTGCGCCAAGTCGCGCCAACAGCAGCTGCGCTGCCGTGTGCAGCGCGTGCTGCGGCTGGGCGAAGACCGGGCGCTGGTGGACGTGCAGACCCAGGTGCTGGCGCCAGACGGCACGCTGCTGTCGCAAGTGGAAGACGGCTTCCTGGTGCGCGGCCTGCCGAGCGCGGACCTGGCGCCGCTGAAGGCCGACAGGGCCCTGCTGCGCGACGTGCTGGGCCTGCGCCGCCGCCTGCCGCGCCTGTCCAGCAGCGAAGGCCAGGCGCGTGTCAGCGCCATGGAGGTGTCGCACGGCATGGGCCTGGACTACGGCCGCATCTCCGGCGACATGAACCCGGTGCACACCTGCAGCCTCGGGGCCTGGCTCTTCGGCCTGAAGCGCCCGTTTCTGCAGGGCCTGGCGCTGCGCAACCTGGTGGTGCGCCACCTCGCGGAACTGGGCGCCAGCGTTGAACACCTGAGCCTGACATTCGCCAGCCCCGCCTACCTTGGACAGACGCTGCTGCTGGTGGCCGACAGCGGGGCGCTGGAAGTGCACGACGCCAAGGGCCGCCTGGTGGCCTTTGGGGGCTACGGGCGCAGCGGCGAGGAAGTCTAGGCAGGGTCTTGGCAGCCGGAGTCGCAAGGCCTAGGCAGCCGGTACCGCCCGTCGTGGCAGGCTGGCAGTCTGCTCACCGATGTCCCAGAACAAGCCTGCCATCAGCGGCAGCGCTTCGCGCACCACCGGCAGCAGCAGATGTTCGTCGGGCGCGTGCTGGCAGCACGCCGGGTAGCTGTGCGGCACCCACACGGTGGGCAAGCCCAGGATGTCGGCGAAGACATCGTTCGGCAGGCTGCCACCCAGGTTGGGCAGCAGCACGGGCGCCTGGCCGGTGCTTTGTTCGATCGACGCCAGCGCAAACCGGACCCAGGCGTTGTCGGGGTCGAGCCGCGTCGCGGCCATCACGGTGGCTTCGCTCACCTGCACGTCGCCAAAACCCGCCGCCGCCAGGTGCGCCGCAACCTGCTCGCGCAGGCGGCTCACGTCGGTGCCGACGACAAAGCGCATGTGCATCGTGGCCTTGGCGCTGGGCGGGATGGCGTTGACCGGAAAGTCCGGGTTGCCGGTGCGGCAGGCCAGCACTTCCAGCGTGTTCCAGGCGATCACACGTTCTGCCGGTGTCAGGCCGGGTTCGCCCCAGTCGGCGTCCACTTCGGGGTCGCCCGCGTCGCCGCCGAATTGCAGGCCCTGCAAAGCCGCGCGCACGTTGGCGGGGATGGGCGGCGGGCGCAATGCGGCCACGCGAATGCAGCCACGGCCATCGACCAGGCACGCGATGGCGTTGGCCAGCACCGTGCCCGGGTTGCGCAGCAGGCCGCCCCAGTTGCCGGAGTGGTGCGCGCCGTCGCGCAGCGTCAGAGACAGATCAAAGTTAGCCACACCGCGTGAACCCAGGAAGACGGTGGCACGGTCGCGTCGCAGCCGTGGGCCGTCGCTGGCGATGAGCACGTCGGCCGCCAGTTCGCCCAGGTGCGCGGCGCAGAAGGCGGCCAAGCCGGGCGAGCCGGTTTCTTCGCCGGTCTCGACGAGCCATTTGATGTTGAAGCCCAGCCGCCCACCGCGGGCCGCCAGCGTGCAGGCGAGCGCCGCGATGTTGATGCTGTGCTGGCCCTTGTTGTCGGCCGTGCCGCGGCCGTACAGGCGTTCACCGTCCTGCACCAGCGCCCAGGGGCCATTGCCGCGGGTCCACGATGTGTCTTGGCCGCGGATGACGTCGCCGTGCCCGTACATCAGCACGGTGGGCAGGCTGTCGGACTCATGCCGGCTGGCAATCAGCAGGGGGCCGAAAGCCGCTTCGGGGTTGGCATGGATGCCAAATCCAAAGCCCAGCGCGGCCAGAGCCGGCCCGATTTCTTCAGCCAGGTAGGCGTGCAACGCCGGGCCCGATGCGGTGTCCTGGCTTTCAGTGCGCACGGCGACGCGCCGCGCCAGTGCCCGCACAAAAGCACCGCTGTCCAGGTGCTCGCGCGCCTGCGCCAGCGCGGCACTTCGGCTCATGACTTGGTGACCAACTCAAAGTGTTCCACCACCGGCGGAGCGGAAAAAAACGGCCCGACGATGGCGCGCCACTGCGCAAACAGCGGCCCCTGCCGGAAGCCCACGGTGTGGTCTTCCAGCGTGTCCCAGAAGATCTGCAGGATGTAGCGCTCGGGGCTTTCGATGCCGCGGTTGACCTTGGCGCCCATGAAGCCCTTGGCCTGGCTTGCGACCGTGGCCAAGCCATGCTGGATGGCAACTTCGAAGGCCGCGTTCTGGCCGGCGGGAATGCGGATGTCGGCGATTTCAAGGATCACGGGGTGTCTCCAGTTTGGGCGGTTCGGGCGCCACAGTCTAAGAGCCCTGCCAGGCCCTCCGGACCCGTACGGCGCGGCTACAGTGCGCTGATGCCCACGCCGATGCCCCCTGCTCCAAGGTGCTGAAAACCGACAGCGCCCGCAGCCGCCGCACCGGCATCGCACTCGTCACGGTCGCCACCTTCTGCTTTGCCGCGCTGGACGCCGCGGCCAAGTGGCTGGTGCAGGGGCTGCCGGTGGTGGAGGTGGTGTGGCTGCGTTTCCTCACCCACGTCGTGCTGATGGCGGCGCTGCTGGCGCCTGTGCATGGCATGGCGCTGTTGCGCATGAAGAGCCCGCGGCTGCAGCTGCTGCGCGCGGCCCTGCTGGCCAGCATGACGGGGCTGAACTTCTGGGCTCTGCAGTATCTGCAGCTGGCCGAAACCGGGGCGATCCAGTTTTCGGTCCCGATCCTGATCGCGCTCTTGTCGGCCTGGTGGCTGCACGAAAGGCTGGACGCGCGGCGCTGGGTGGCCGTGGTGGCGGGTTTCTGCGGCGTGCTGCTGGTGATCCGGCCGGGCTCGCAGGCCTTTCACCCGGCCATCCTGCTGTGTGTGGGCAACGCGCTGCTGTACGCGGCGTTCAACCTGCTGACGCGTCGCATGGCGGCCACCGAATCACCGCAGGCCATGCAGCTGCTGTCGGCCGCGGGCGCCGCGTTGGTGCTGGCGCCACCGGCGTTGCTGCAGTGGCAGTCGCCGCCCGACGCCCTGAGCTGGGCGTTGATCGGCCTGTGCGGGCTGATGGGCGGCCTGGGCCACCTGGCGGTGGCGCTGGCGCACCGCCATGCCTCGGCGTCGGTTCTCGGGCCCTTTCTGTACCAGCAAATTCTTTACATGACGGTGTGGGGTTGGCTGGTCTTCAACCAGGTGCCGGACGCTTTTGTGGTCGCGGGCGCGCTGGTCGTGGTGAGCAGCGGCCTTTACCTGCTGTGGATGGAGTGGCGGCGGGCGTGAGAGCAGGTTGACTGCCGTTGCCAATTGCGACATAGCGCACGGACTGCAGCCTGTGCCGCCACGCGGCTCAAGTACCGGCGCAGCGCGCCCGAAAACCCCCTATCGGGCGGCCGCGTTGCGCCGCCAGCCGTTCCATGGGGAGTTGCATGTCCAGCACCATCGCCGTCGAAGACTTGCGAGTCGGCATGTTCGTCCTGCTGGAGGGCGGCTGGCTGTCGCATCCTTTTCCGCTGTCGAGCTTTCGCATCGCGTCCACCGAGCAACTCAACACCCTGCTTGGCCTGGGCCTGGCGCGGGTGCGCTGGGTGCCCGAGAAAAGCGACCCTCTCGGGGCTGAAGACGCGCGCGACCGGGTGTCGGCCGCAGCGGCATCTAGCGCAGTCGAGAGCGCAGCCAAGAGCGCAGCCGAGCAGCGGCGCTGCGACTTGCTGGCACAGCGTGAAGCCAGCCAGCGCTGCGAGCGCCAGCACACCGAGGCGGCGCTGGCCTGGCGCGAAGCCACGGAGCTCATCGGTGCCCAGCCGGATGACGCCGGCCGCTACACCGAAGCGCTGACCCGCGCCATCCTTGACAAGATGCTGGGCGGGGCCGAAATCGGCATTCGCCTGGTGGCCGGCGGCGGCGACCGCGCGGCGGCGCATGCGCTCAACGTCAGCATCATCTCGCTGCTGATCGCGCGCACGATGGGCTTCACCGAACAGGAATTGCTGGAACTGGGCGTGGGCGCACTGCTGCACGACATCGGCAAGACCGAAGTCGCCGACCGCTTCCGCCACGCCGAAGACGGCTTCAGCGCGCATGAACTGGCCGCTTACCGCGACCACGTCGTCAAGGGCGTGGCCCTGGGCCAGCGAATGCACCTGCCGGCGGGTGCGCTGCGGGTGCTGGCGCAGCACCATGAACAGGCCGACGGCAGCGGCTTCCCGCTGAAGCTGGCCGGCGAGCGCATCAGCATGGCCGCGCGTTTGGTGGCGCTGGTCAACCGCTACGACAACCTCTGCAACCCGCAGGCGCGCACGCTGGCGCTGACGCCGCACGAAGCCGTGTCGGTGCTGTTTGCGCAGGGCCGCCAGCGTTTCGACAGCGCAGTGCTCAACGCCTTCATCCGCATGATGGGCGTCTATCCGGCGGGTTCGCTCGTGCAGCTGACCGACGACCGTTTTGCGATGGTGGTGGGTGTCAATTCAAGCCGCCCGCTCAAACCTTGCGTGCTGGTGCACGACGAAAAAACTCCGCGCGGCGAAGCGCTGGTGCTGGACCTGGAGCGCCTGCCCGACCTGGGCATCCGCCGCAGCCTGCCGGCGGCCAAACTGCCGGCCGCTGCGATCGAATACCTGGACCCGCGGCCGCGCGTGGCCTACTACTTTGAGCCCCTCGCGCAGCACGTGCACGAGGAAATGGCGGCCTGATGCCATCGGGGCTGCAAACCGGCGCCGCAGTCAGCACCGACGCTGAGCTGCTGGTGGTGTGCGCGGGCCTGCTCGAAGGGCTGCCGCACGCCGCCTGGGTGGTGGACCTGGCCGACCGCCGGGTGGTGGCGGCCAACCGCGCCGCAGAACGGTTGCTGGCCCCACCGCAGCAGCCGCTCTTGGGCATGGCAGCCGAGAACCTGGCCGCCTCACCCGAAGACCTGGTCTGGTGGCAGGAGGCGGTGGCTGGAGACCCTGCACCTCTGCATTCAGACACCGTGGTGTGCACACCGGACGGCCGCCTGCTGCAGGTCAGCCGCAGCATCCGCACCATAGGCCTGCAGTCTCCGGCGCACGCTTCGACGCCACTGAAAGCGGGTGCCAACGCGCCTCATGGCCACGCCCTGGTCGTGCTGGCCGACCGCAGCGCTGAACACAAGTCCGAACGTGAACGCGAAGGCCTGTTGGCCGAATTGCAAGCCACGCTGGAAGCCACGGCCGACGGCATTCTCGTCACCGACCCGCAGGGCCGTGTGCGTGCCTTCAACCGCCGCTTTGCTGAACTCTGGGGCATGCCGCTGCCGTTGCTGCAGCAGCATGACGATGCGGCCGTGCAGGCCTGGATGAGCCGCAGCCTGGCGGACCCGCTGGCCTACCAGCAGCGGCTGCAGGCGCTGGCGCAAGCCACGCTCAGCGTGGCCACCGACCGGCTGGAATTGCTGTCCGGCCAGGTGCTGGAAAGGGTGACGCGCCCGCTGCAAGGCGGCGGCCGGCCGCAGGGCCGGGTGTGGTCGTTCCGCGACCTCACCGAACGCATGGCCGCGCAACAGCGCATCAAGACCCTGGCAGTCACCGACACCCTCACCGGCCTGGCCAACCGCGCCCGCCTGACGGAACAGGTTGAAGCCACGCTGGCCAGGGCGCCGCGGGACACCCCCGGCGCACCAGGTGCGGCAGCGGCATCAGGCACCCATAGCCTGGCGCTGCTGGTCATCGACCTGGACCGCTTCCGCCACATCAACGACAGCCTGGGCCACGAGACGGGCGATCGTGTGCTGCTCGACATCGCCCAGCGCATCCAGGGCTGCCTGCGCGAAGACGACGTGCTGGCCCGCCTGGGTTCCGACCAGTTTGCCGTGCTGGTGGCGCCGGCCGATCTTGCCGGCGCCGAGACCACGGCGCGCCGTGTGCTGAACGTCGTCGCCCAGCCCTGCAGCCTGGAAGGCGCGCAGTTCACGCTGACGTGCAGCATCGGTGTCGCCCTGGCGCCGTCGCACGGCCGCACTGCCGACGAACTGGTGCGCCACGCCGAAGCCGCGATGCGCGCCGTCAAGTCGGCCGGCCGCGCCAATTACCGCGTGCACGAGGCGCGCGCCGAGGTGGACCGCCGCAGCCACATGACGCTGGACCACGCCATGCGCCAGGCGCTGGTCAGCGGTCGCTTCCGCCTGCACTACCAGCCGCAGGTGTGCATCGGTGACGGCAGCGTCGTTGGCGCCGAAGCCCTGCTGCGCTGGCGCGACCCCGAACTGGGAGAAATCTCACCGGCGCGTTTCATCCCGGTGGCTGAAGAGAGCGGCTTCATCGTGCCCATCGGCGACTGGGTGCTGAGCCAGGCCGTGCGCCAGGCCGCGCTGTGGCATTCCAAGGGCCTGAAGGTGCCGATCGCGGTCAACGTGTCGGCGCTGCAGTTCCAGCAAGGCCACTTTGTTGACCGGGTGGAGAGCGTGCTGGCCGTCAGCGGTTTGCCGCCGCAACTGCTGGAACTGGAGCTGACCGAGTCCATCCTTGTTCACGACGCCGACGAGGCGCTGCACCGTCTGCACGCCCTGGCGCGCCTGGGCGTGCGGATGTCGATCGACGACTTTGGCACCGGCTATTCGAGCCTGGCGTACCTGAAGCGCTTCCCGATCGACAAGCTCAAGATCGACCGCAGTTTCATCAGCGGCCTGCCCGATGACGACCGCGACGCCGGCATCGTGCGCGCCATCCTGCAAATGGCGCGCGCACTGGGCATGAAGGTCATCGCCGAAGGCGTGGAAAGCGAAGGCCAGCGCAGCTTCTTGCATGAGGCGGGATGCGATGAATTCCAGGGTTTTCTGTTCGCGCCGGCGTTGGATGCGCTGAGTTTTGAGCAGCGGCTGCCGGCGGTTGCCGTGGCCACTGGCGCCAACGATCCAAAGCGAAAGCACCCGGGCCGGATTCGGCTGGTTCGGGGCTGACGTCCCACAGCAACGTCGGGTTGTTTGACAGTTCGCCCACTCAATAGTCGAGCAACCCAGCACTTGTCTTTCAAATTCAACGGCTTGAGAGTCTTGGCCCGGTTCCTGCTATTCCCCCCCTTGAATGCAACCAACCGTTGCGCACCATTCACTCAAGGGGTCTGAACATGAAAGCTCTGGGTTCAATTTCTCTGGCCATCGCCTTGGCCGCTTCGCTGGCTGCGCCGGCGCATGCAGGTGCCATCCATGATGCCGGCTTGTTCACCAACATTCTGGCCGCCAACGACGACGGCTCCACGGGTCTGGTCAATCTGGGTTTCACCGCAAACATCAACAGCGCGTCCTTCACGCAGACGTACGTCAACAACAACGGCAACATCACCTTCTTGAACCCCCTCGGCTCCTTCACGCCGGGCGCCATCAGCAGCGGCGCCTTTGGTCCGATCATCGCCGCGTTTTTCGCCGATGTGGACACCCGCGCTGCGGGATCTGATCCGGTGCGCTACGGCAGCAATATGTTGGGCGGCCGCAACGTGTTTGGCGTCAACTACATCAACGTTGGTGTCTATCTTGCGCAGCCGATCTTCAACAGCTTCCAGATGATCCTGACGGAACGGGTCGACGTTGCTGCTGGCGACTTTGACATCCAGTTCAACTACGACCGCATCGTGTGGGAAGCTGGCACGGCCAGTGGCGCGCCTGCTGGCGGCCTGGGCGGGACCCCTGCGCTGGCGGGCTACTGGACCAGCGCCACTTCCAGAGCCACGTTGACCGGTTCACTGGTCAATGGCGCCCTGATCGACGGCGGCCCCAATGCGTTGATCAGCCATTCGCTGAACAGCAACGTGCTGGGCCAGTACAACTTCCAGGTGCGCGGTGGCCGGGTCGTCACCGACGTGCCGGAACCCAGCGCCCTGGCGCTGGTCGGTCTGGCCCTGGCGGGTCTGGGGTGGACGTCCCGCAAGAAGCGCACTGCCTGATTCGGCTTTTGCGCATGCACGAAGGCGACCTCCGGGTCGCCTTTTTCATGGCCAGTTCATCGCCAATGCGCACAGAGGCACAATGCAATCACGATGATCTACAAATTTAAAAGTCCGGCTTCAGGTGACGTGATCATGTTCGGGCCCCAAGGCGACCAGTTGCTCCATCTGCTGGGACGCGGGCCTGCTGCCAAAGGCATCTTCGAACCCGCCGAAATGCCGGGCTTGATCACCACGCTCCAGGCCGCCGTGGATTCCGAAGAGGGTGGCGCCGCCGATGCAGGCGACGAGGATGGACGCAAGCCGGCCGTTGGCCTGCGACAGCGCCTCTGGCCCATGATCGACATGCTGCGCCGCTGCCAAGCGGCGGGCCAACCCATCGTTTGGGGCGTTTGACCGGGCCGTTCGCTCGTCCCCCGAACCTGGAAAGAGCCTCACCATGAAACTCTGGAGCGACAGCTGGACCAACGGCGACCGTATCCCGGTGCGTTATGCCGCAGGCAAACCTGACGGTGCAGGCGGCGCGACCTTCAGCGACAACCTCAATCCTCATCTGGCGTGGAGTGACCTGCCTCCTGGCACCCAGTCGATGGTGCTCATCTGCCACGACTTCGATGTGCCCAGCAAGGGCGACGACGTCAACCAGCTCGGTCGCGAAGTGCCCGCAGACCTGCCGCGCGTCGATTTCTTCCACTGGGTGTTGATCGACCTGCCGCCCGCGCCCACGAGCATCGGTGAAGGCGAGTTCAGCCGCGGCTTCACTCCGCGTGGCAAGCCAGGCCCCGAACTGGCAGGGTCTGCGCCCGGCGACGCGCGGCATGGTCTCAATGACTACACCGGCTGGTTTGCCGGCCACGACAAGATGGCGGGGCAGTATTTCGGCTACGACGGTCCGTACCCGCCTTTCAACGACTCGTTGGTTCACCACTACGTCTTCACCCTCTACGCCGTGTCGGTGCCGCGCTTGCCGCTGGAAGGTGTGTTCACGGGTGCGCAGGTGCGTGAAAAGCTGGCCGGGCGGGTGTTGGGCGAGGCCACTTTTTCAGGCACCTACACCCTGAATCAGCGCTTGCTCGACGGCGACTTCTGAATCTGTTGACCGCCGAAGGGCCCGGACTTCGCCCGATGATCGAACCCACCCGGGTCTTTCTCTTGCGCCATGGCCAGACGGCCTGGAATGCCGAGCGGCGCCTTCAGGGCCAGCTCGATGTGCCCCTGGACGCCGTGGGCCAACGGCAGGCGGCCCAGATGGCCACGTCACTTGCCGGCGAAGAACTGGCGGCCATCTACAGCAGCGACCTGCAACGCGCCCACGCCACCGCGCTGGCGCTGGCCCGCGTGACCGGCTTGCCGGTGATTCAGGACAAGGCGCTGCGTGAAAGGGGCTTCGGCCGGCTTGAAGGTCTGACGTATGCCGAAGTCGAAGAGCTCTGGCCCGACGACGCGCTGCGCTGGCGCCTTCGCGAGCCCGATTTCGGCCCCGGGGGAGGCGAGACGCTGCGTGTGTTTTATCAACGAAGCGTGTCGGCCGTGACCCGCCTGGCCCTGCCGCACCCCGGGCAAGTGATTGCGGTGGTGGCGCACGGCGGTGTGCTGGACTGCCTCTACCGCTCAGCGACGGGGCTGGATTTGGGGGCGCCGCGAACCTGGCAGCTGGGCAATGCCACAGTGAACCGGCTGCTGTTCACGGGCGAGCACTTCGTCGTCGTGGGCTGGGATGACCGCGCCCATCTGGACGCAGCCATGCCCACGCCCATGCTTACCCCGACGCCTTGAGCGCATGGCGCGCGATGCCTGCGCTGGCCCACTTCAGGCTTCGAAGAGATCGTCCGCCGGCCGCGCCGGCTGGACCAGCCCCAGATGGCGCCAGGCTGCGGCCGTGGCCATGCGGCCGCGGGGCGTGCGCTGCAGGTAGCCCTGCTGGATCAGGTACGGCTCGATCACATCCTCGATCGTGCCGCTCTCTTCGCCAATGGCCGCCGCCACGTTGTCCAGCCCCACCGGGCCGCCGCCAAAGCGGTGGATCACGGCTTCCAGCAACTTGCGGTCCATGACATCAAAGCCCAGCGGGTCCACGTCCAGCATGGCTAGCGCCTTGTCGGCCACGTGGCTGTCGATGTGGCCGTCGCCCTTGACCTGGGCGTAGTCGCGCACCCGCCGCAGCAGCCGGTTGGCGATGCGCGGTGTGCCGCGTGAGCGGCGCGCGATCTCCAGCGCACCCGCCGCGTCGGTCGGCACCTGCAACAGCCCGGCCGAGCGGGTGACGATGCGGCACAGCTCTTCGGCCGTGTAGAACTCCAGCCGCGCGACGATGCCGAAGCGGTCGCGCAGCGGGTTCGTCAGCATGCCGGCGCGTGTGGTGGCGCCCACCAGCGTGAAGGGCTGCAAGTCGAGCTTGATCGAACGGGCGGCGGGGCCTTCGCCGATCATGATGTCGATCTGGTAGTCCTCCAGCGCCGGGTAGAGGATCTCTTCCACCACCGGGCTCAGGCGGTGGATCTCGTCGATGAAGAGCACATCGTTCTTCTCAAGGTTGGTCAGGATCGCCGCCAGGTCCTTCGGCTTTTCAAGTACCGGGCCGCTGGTCTGGCGCAGGTTGACGCCCAGTTCGTAGGCCACGATGTGCGCCAGTGTCGTCTTGCCCAGGCCCGGCGGGCCGAAGAGCAGCACGTGGTCAAGCGCTTCTTCACGGCCACGGGCGGCGCGGATGAAGATTTCCAGCTGTTCGCGCGCCTTCACCTGGCCGACGTACTCGGCCAGGCCCTTGGGGCGCAACGCGCGCTCGATGGCTTCTTCATTGGGTGACGCGGGCGCGGCGCAGACCACACGCGCGGGTGTACCGCCGCCGGGTGATGAACTCGGCGGGCCGAAGTTGTCGGTCTGGATGGCCATACAGGCATTATCGGGCGCACTTACACTGTGTGGCACCCCATTGATCGGGCTCCGGCCCCCACCAAATGAAAGCACTCACTGCCTCGCTGCTGATGACGCTGGCCGCCAGCGCCGCCTTTGCCCAAACCACGGCCACCGACCCCTGGGTGCGCGGCACGGTGGCGCAGCAAAAAGCCACCGGGCTCTTCGTTCAGCTCACATCAGCCCAGGGCGGGCGGCTCGTCGCGGCCAGTTCACCGCTGGCCAGCAGCGTAGAGATTCACGAGATGGCCATGGACGGCAACGTCATGACCATGCGCGCGCTGCCCGATGGGTTGTCCTTGCCGGCCGGCAAGGCCGTGGCGCTGAAGCCCGGTGGCTATCACATCATGCTGATGGGTTTGAAGCAGGCGCTGAAAGCCGGCGACACGGTGCCGGTGACCCTGGTCATCGAAGGTGCGGACAAGAAGCGCGAAATGCTGGAGATCAAGGCGCCGGTGCGTGCACTGGGCGCAGCGGCCACTGAACACAAACACTGAAGCCCTAGCGATTGAGCGCCTTCAGCGCCAGCCGGATGCCGTCGCTCACGCCCACCTCCGCAGGCAGGGCCTTGAGCGCCGCCTGAGCTTCGCGTTCGTTGTAGCCCAGGGCCTGCAGCGCCTGGCTGATGTCGGTCTGGGATTCGCTGGGCGCGGCGCCGCTGGCCGACGGCAACGACAGGTCGGCACCGAGCTTGCCCTTCAGTTCAAGCAGCAGCCGTTCTGCGGTCTTCTTCCCGATGCCCGGCACCTTGACCAGGCGCGCACCATCCTGCCGACTCACCGCCGCGGCCAGTTCCGCCACGCTCAAGCCCGACAGGATCGACAGTGCCGTGCGCGGCCCGACGCCGCTGATCTTGACCAGTTCGCGGAACGTGGCGCGTTCGGCAGCGGTCAGAAACCCGAACAGGATCTGCGCGTCCTCACGGACGACAAACTCCGTCAGCAGCACCACACGTTCGCCCAGCGCCGGCAGGTTGAAGAAGGTGCTCATCGGCACGTTGAGCTCGTAGCCCACGCCCTGCACGTCCACCAGCACCTGCGGCGGTTGTTTGTCGGCCAGGGTGCCAGAAATCCGCCCGATCATTTGCGGCAGCTCATGCTTCGGTCAAGAGCCGGTCCACCAGCAGCCTCAATTCGCTGAAGTCGGGCTCACCGACGATGCGTTTGGCGATGGCGCCGTGTTTGTCGATGACGAAGGTGGTGGGCGTGCCCTGCACACCGGGGAAGGCCTTGGCGATGGCGCCGGTGTTGTCGATCACCACGCCAAAAGGCAGGCCGCGGCTCTGCGCGAAGTCCGCGACAGAAGCCGGTGCGTCGTAGCTCATCGCCACGGCCAGCGTTTCAAGGCCGCGTGCCTGGAACTGGCGGTGCATGGCCACGAGCTGAGGCATTTCCTTGACGCAACTGGCGCAGCTGGTGGCCCAGAAGTTCACCAGCACCACCTTGCCGCGCAAGGCGTCACTGGATGCGCGGGCGCCATCCAGCAGCGTGTAGCTGAAGCGCGGTGCCGGCTCGCGCTCACTGCGGACGCTGCAGCCGCTGTAGACGACAAGGGCCGCCGCAGCCGCCATTGCCAAGACCCCTCGTCGCGGGGCAACATCCAGCCATTCCCTCACCAGCCTGTGCATTGGAGCCACCACCTCATGAAGCGCCGCGAGTTTACGGCAGCCCTCCTGCTCCCTGCCATGCCTGCCCTGCCCACACTGGCTCTTGTGCCCGTGGCGGCGCATGCCACGCTGAGCGAAGGCGATGCTGCTTCCGGTGTGCGAGTGGCGCTGGAGCGCGGTGCGTTGGCGGCCGTGTCGCTGCTGGGCAAGACGGACGGCTTCCTGGGCAACCCGCAGGTGCGCATTCCGCTGCCCGGTTTTCTGCAGGACGCATCCAAAGTGCTGCGCGCCACCGGCCAGGGGCGCAAGCTGGACGAACTGGTCACTGCGATGAACCGCGCGGCGGAAGCCGCCGTGCCGATGGCCAGGCCGCTCTTCGTCAGCACCGTCAAGGCCATGAGCGTGGAGGATGCGCTGAAGGTCGTGCGCGGCGGCGTCACGTCCGTGACCGACTACTTCGCCAGCAAGACAAGGACGCCGCTGGCCGAAAAGTTCCTGCCCATCGTCACCCGGGCGACCGAAAAGGTCTCGCTGGCCGAGCGCTACAACGCCGTTGCGGGCAAGGCGCAGAGCCTGGGCTTGTTGAAGGGAGACGAAGGCAACGTGCAGCAGTACGTCACGCGCCGTGCGCTGGACGGACTCTTCCTGATGATCGGCGAAGAGGAAAAGAAGATCCGCGCCGACCCCGTGAAGACGGGCAGTGCGATCCTGAAAAAGGTGTTCGGCGGCTGAACCTGCTGACCCAGGCTTCGGGCCGGTGAAGATCAGCGCCCGCGGGCAGCAGCTTCTTCGGCGCGGGACAACTCGAAAGTCAGCGCCTCGGGCAGCGCCGACATGATGGCGTCGCGCCCCACGCTTGCGAACTGGCGGCCGCCCAGATTCAGCACCTCAAAGGCCTTGCCCTGTTCGGCGATGCGCACGAAGACGAGCGTCGGCACTTCGGCCAGCATTTCGTTGCGCAGGCGCTCGAAGTGGTCGCCAGCCAGGGACGCTTCATAGATCACCGCGTGGGGCAGGCCGTCGGCGCAGAGCTGTTGCGCTTCTTCGACCGAGGTCACGAAGTCCACCATCAGCCCCATCGGGCGCAAGGCCTGGCGGATGACGTTGCGCACTTCGCGCCGTGCCGCCAGCACCATGATGTGGCGGCCGGCCAGCGGCTGCGAGTTGTGCGACTGCGATTCACGTTCTTCGGCCTCCAGGCGCGGCGCAGCGCTCAGGCGTGGAGCGAGTGTCTGCGGGAATTCAAGCTTCAGCTCGGTCCTGCCGGGCTGGTCGCGCCGCAGCAGCACCAGGCCCAGCACGCCCGCCGTCTGCTGCAGCAGACGCCATGACATGGTGTTCAGGCGCAGTTCGTCATGATGGGCGGCGCGGCCCGGCGCGACTTCGACTTCATCCGCCGGCTGGTACGCATACGCCACGGTCAGGCAGGCATGAGCAGGCCAGTTCTTGATGGCGATCGACAGGTCGATGCGCGACACCGCGTGCTCAAAGCTCCAGTCCAGCGTGGTCTGCAGCAGCGAAAAGAGGAGCGTGGTGTCGCTCATCACTTCGGCCGCGCCCAGCACCTGGCGCACCTCGATACCCCGGGCGTCGATTTCGCGCCCGCGCTGGCGCAGCGCTTCGTGCAGCAGCCCCGTGAGGTCGAGGCTCTCGTTGGCCAGCTGCACCCGGCCGTTGCCCAGGCGCACCACCTGCTGGCCCATGATGCCGGCGCGGCGGGCGCGGTCGATCTCTTCGCGCAGCAAGCGCAGCCCGGCGCGGTCGATCTTGCCAGTGGCCGCCAGGGTGGTCACGCGTTCGAGCGCGGACGACAGCGTGGCCGCCACTTCGCTGCCCAGTTGCGCCACCAGCGCTTGCGGATCCAATGGCTCAGCCATGCGTTTGCCCAATGGCGCCGCACTGCTGAGGTCCGAAAGATCCATGTTCTTCACTCCATCCATACGGCCCGGCACAGGGTTCCGCCTCTTTGGGTGTCGGCCCCTGTCGGGGAGACGGTGTCAAACCGGGCGCCGCGAATCGGCCCAGAGCTTGGGTGATCACGTGGCGTATATCTACCCTACAAGCGTGGGGTATGACAAGCCCGTTACTAGTCATTGTCCAGCGTTTGCTCGGCTTGTGCAGCTTTCTGCTGCCTCAGTCTGCCTCAGTCTGCCTCAGTCTGCGTTCGGTGGCTTCAGGCGATCACGCCGCGATCGCGCAGAAGTTGCCGCTGGGCAGCGTCGACGCCCAGTTCATGCAGCACTTCGTCGGTGTGTTGCCCCAGCAGCGGCGGTGCGCGTCGCACTTGCACGGGTGTGGCCGACAGCTTCATCGGGCTGGCCACCAGTTGCAGCGTGTCCGTGTGCGGGTGTGGGACGGTCACGCTCATGCCGCGCTCTTGCACTTGCGGATCGGCGAAAACGTCCGCCAGATCATTGATCGGGCCGCAGGGCACCTTGGCGGCTTCCAAGGCGCTCAGCCAGTCGCTGCGGCTGCGCAGCTTGAGCCGCGCGGCCAGCAGAGGCACCAGCGTGTCGCGATGGCGCACGCGGTTGGCGTTGCTAGCAAAGCGCGGGTCCTGCGGCAAGTCGGCGCAGCCTGCCACGGTGCAGAAACGGGCGAACTGGCCGTCGTTGCCCACGGCCAGTATGAGGTGGCCGTCTGCCACTTCAAACACCTGGTACGGCACGATGTTCTGGTGCGCATTGCCTGCGCGCCGCGGCGCCTGGCGAGTGACCATGTAGTTGGCACCCAGGTTGGCCAGCATCGCCACCTGGGTGTCGAGCAGCGCCATGTCGATGACCTGACCAACGCCCGTGGCGTCGCGGTGGCGCAAGGCCGCCAGGATCGCAACGGTGGCGTACATGCCCGTGAAAAGGTCCGCCACCGCGACGCCGACCTTTTGCGGGCCGCCACCGGGCAAGTCGTCTCGCTCGCCAGTGATGCTCATCAGGCCGCCCATGCCCTGAACGGCATAGTCGTAGCCCGCACGTTCCCGGTAAGGGCCGGTCTGGCCGAAGCCGGTGATCGAGCAATACACCAGGCGCGGGTGCAGGCGCCGCAGGCTGGCGGCGTCCAGGCCGTACCGCGCCATGTCGCCGACCTTGAAGTTCTCGATCACCACGTCGCAGCGAGCCGCCAGTTGCAGGATCAGCGCCTGCCCTTCTGTCTGCGCGATGTCCACAGCCACCGATCGCTTGTTGCGGTTGGTGCCCAGGAAGTAGGCAGCGTCGGTGGTGTCGCGACCCTCGCGGTCCTTCAAGAAGGGCGGCCCCCAGCCGCGGGTGTCGTCGCCACCCGGCTGCCCGTGGCTGGGCGGCCTTTCGATCTTGATGACCTCAGCGCCCAGGTCGGCCAGGGTCTGCGTGCACCAGGGTCCGGCGAGCACGCGCGACAGGTCCAGCACGCGCACGCCGTCCAGCGCGCCAGGGGGCAGTGGGGGGGTGTTGGGTTGCATGCGGCGAATTGTCCCGCAGGCGTCGGGATAATCCACCGATGCCCCTGCACCCTTTGCACCCCCTGCACCGCGCGCGCATCCTCCACCTCAGCCTGCTTGCAGCCTGTGCGATGGTTGGCTGTGCACCGACCTTGGATTGGCGCGAAGTCAGGCCGGCGGGCAGCCAACTCTTGTTGCTGTTTCCCTGCAAGCCCAGCAGCCAGCAGCGGCGGGTGCCGCTGGCAGGGCCGCCCGCGATGTTGACTTTGCATGCCTGCTCGGCGGGCGGGCAGACCTGGGGCCTGGCCGTTGCCGATGTGGCCGACCCCGCCCGCGTTGCATCGGCGCTGGCTGCGCTCAGCGCCTCGGCTATGGCCAACATCGGCGCCGCGCCGTCGAAGGCGGCCAATTTCACGGTGCGCGGGGCCACACCCAGCCCTGCCAGCCAACGCCAGCTGCTGCAAGGCAAGCTGCCCGATGGTGTCCGCGTGACCCTGCACACCGCGGTGTTTGCCCACGGCACGCTGGTTTACCAGGTCTCGGTGCTGGGCGAACAAGAGTCGGCCGAAGCCGCAGACACCTTCCTTGAAGCTGTGCGCGTCCAGCCATGAGCGTCGGCGCCGCGCCGTCTGCGCTCATCTTTCTGGCCTTTGCCTTCACCTATTTCTTGTCCGCGCTCTTGCGCGCGGTGACCGCGACGCTCGCGCCCGTGTTCAGCGCCGAACTCGGGCTGCGCGCGTCGGACCTGGGTTTGCTGGCGGGCGCCTACTTTCTGGGTTTTGCAAGCATGCAGCTGCCGCTGGGCACGGCGCTTGACCGTTACGGGCCGCGCCGCACCTTGCTGACCCTGCTGGCAGTGGCCGTGCTGGGCTGCGCCGCGTTTGCGATGACGAACCAGCTGGCCGCCATGATCGCGTCGCGTGTGCTCATCGGCGCTGGGGTGGCGGCCTGTCTGATGGCGCCGCTGACGCTTTACCGGCGGATCTTTTCGCCCCTGGCGCAGTTGCGCGCCAACTCATGGATGCTGATGACCGGGTCACTCGGCATGGTGGCTTCGACCCTGCCTGTGCAGTTTTTGCTGCCCCACCTGGGGTGGCGCGGCCTTTTCTGGGCCTTGGCCGGGCTTCTGCTGGGGGGCGCGGGGCTGATCATGCTGCTGGTGCCGCGCGATCGCCTTGGCCCTGCGCTTGGGCCTGAGGACGGCCGCCTGGCCAACGCCACCGGTGAAGCCACGGGCCACGCCATCGGCTATGCCGCAATTGCCCGCCACCCGCTGTTCGTGGCCATGGCGCCGCTGGGCTTTGTGGTCTATGGCGGCATGATCGCCGTGCAGTCGCTGTGGGCGGGGCCATGGTTGACACGCGTGGCGCAGCAGAGCGCGGGCCAAGCGGCGCAGGGGTTGTTCGTGATCAACCTGTCGATGCTGGTGGCCTTCCTCGGCTGGGGCGCGCTGATGCCGCATCTGGCACGCAAGGGCATCGATGCATCCCGCTTGATGGCATGGGGCCTGCCGCTGCCGTTGCTCGTGTTGGTCACCATCGTCTGGCTCGGCGCCGGCGCAGGCGCAGGCCACTGGGCGCTATGGTGCGTGGCCTGCACCTTCGTGTCGGTGAGCCAGCCGGCGGTAGGTGCTGCGTTCCCGCCCGAGCAGGCCGGGCGGGCCCTGTCAGCCTTCAACCTGGTGATCTTCAGCGGCGTGTTCTGCATCCAGTGGGGCGTTGGTTTGTTTGTTGACGCGTTGCAGGGTTGGGGGTGGTCCGAGAGCAACGCCCTGCGTGCGGCTTTTGCGGGCCTGGCCACCTGCGGCGGTGTTGCCTATGCCTGGTTCCTGCACCACCGGCCGCGCGGTACCCATAATCGCGGCTGAGATCCCCACCATGGCCCAAATACTCATCGTCGCCCACGCCCCGCTTGCCTCATCGCTGCGGGCAGTGGCCCAGCATGTGTACCCAGACTGCGGCGCGCAGTTGATGGCGGTCGATGTGCTGCCCGGCGCGAGCCTGGCGGCCATCGAAGCGCAGGTGCTTCAGGCGCTGCAGGCGCCGCCCCTTGTGGGTTCCGAGGTGCTGATCCTCGTCGATGTCTTCGGGGCCACGCCCTGCAACGCTGCGCTGTCGGCAGCCGACGGCGTGCGGTCGCGCGTGGTGGCGGGTGTCAACGTACCCATGCTCTGGCGCACGCTTTGCTATGCCGAGCAGCCGCTGGATGAACTGGTCAATCGCGCCGTGGCCGGGGCCACCCAGGGGGTCATGCACGTCAGCGTGCCACGGCGCCAGAACCAGTCGCCCCACACTGTCAGCCATGATCAAGTCCAACATCACCATCAGCAATAAGCTCGGCCTGCATGCCCGCGCGTCTGCCAAGTTCACCAAGCTCGCAGGGGGGTTTGCGAGTGACGTGTACTTGAGCCGCAACAACCGGCGCGTCAACGCCAAGAGCATCATGGGCGTCATGATGCTGGCCGCTGGCATGGGCAGCGTGATCGAGATCGAAGCCGATGGCGCCGACGAACACAAAGCGATGGCGGCACTCCGGGCGCTGATCGAGAACAAGTTCGGCGAAGGCGAATGAAGCGCCGGCACGGCGTTGGTCGCAGGGGTCTGGCGTTACAGCCCAGGGAGAGCGCTCGATGAGCATCCAGATCTTCGGCCTTCCAGTGTCACGCGGCGTGGCCATTGGCCGAGCGGTGCTCGTGGCGTCGAGCCGGGTGGATGTCGCGCACTACTTTGTCGGCGCCGAGCAACTGGAACACGAAGTGGATCGCCTGCGCGTTGCCCGCAATGCGGTGGCCGACGAGCTGGAGGTGCTCAAGCGCGAGCTGCCCGCCGAGGCGCCGCATGAGTTGGCTGCCTTGCTGGACGTGCACTTGATGCTTCTCCACGACGAGACGCTCGTCAGCGCCACCAAGGTCTGGATCCACGAGCGCCACTACAACGCCGAATGGGCCTTGTCAGCGCAATTGGAAGTGTTGGCCAGGCAGTTTGATGAAATGGAGGACGCGTACCTTCGGGAGCGCAAGGCTGACGTCGAGCAGGTGGTGGAGCGTTTGCTGCGCGAACTGGTCGGCTCGTCGCCTGCCGCGGCTGGGACCACGCCGGCCGACCGCGAAAACAACGCCCGTCAGGCGGCGCGAGACTTTGCGGGCGAAGACCCGCTTGTGCTGGTGGCCAGCGACGTGGCGCCGGCCGACATGATGCAGTTCAAGCGCAGCGTGTTCACCGGCTTCGTCACCGACGTGGGCGGCAGGACGTCGCACACCGCCATCGTGGCCCGCAGCCTCGACATTCCCGCCGTGGTGGGCGCTCGGGAGGCCAGCCGGCTCATCCGCCAGGACGATTGGCTGGTGATCGACGGCGATGCAGGCGTCGTGCTCGTCAATCCGTCACCGATCGTGCTGGAGGAGTACCGGTTCCGCCAGCGCCAGAGCGAGCTTGAGCGCGCCCGTCTCAACCGCTTGCGCCATACGCCCGCCGTGACTTTGGATGGCCAAGCGGTGGAGCTGCTGGCAAACATCGAGATGCCGGGTGACGGCCCGGGTGCTCTTGAAGCCGGTGCTGTCGGCGTGGGTCTCTTTCGAAGCGAATTCCTGTTCATGAACCGGGGCGGTGATCTGCCCGGAGAGGACGAACAATTCGAAGCCTATCGCGATGCCGTGCTGGCCATGCAAGGGCTGCCCGTCACTATTCGCACCGTGGACGTCGGCGCTGACAAACCGCTGGAGCGCATGAGCGCACAGGAGTTGCGGCACGAACATGGGCTCAATCCCGCGCTAGGGCTGCGGGCGATTCGCTGGAGTCTGGCTGAGCCAGGCATGTTTCGGCAGCAGTTGCGCGCCATCCTACGGGCAAGCGCCTTCGGCCAGGTGCGCATCCTGATCCCGATGGTGGCTCACATGAGCGAGGTCAAGCTGATCTTTGAAGCGTTGGCGCGGGCGCGCCAACAACTCGACGAGGCGGGTCGGGCCTTCAGCCACGTCGTGGTTGGGGCGATGATCGAAGTGCCTGCAGCGGCTCTCATGATTGACCGCTTTCTGCGCCACTTCGACTTCGTCTCGATTGGCACCAACGACCTGATCCAGTACACGCTGGCAATAGACCGTGCCGACGAAGCGGTGTCACATCTGTACGACCCGTGGCACCCGGCAGTTCTGCAGATGTTGCACCAGACCATTCGTCACGCAAACGATGCCGGCAAGGGCGTGTGTGTCTGTGGCGAGATGGCGGGCGACGCCGCATTCACCGAGTTGCTGTTGGCCATGGGTTTGCGAAGCTTCTCGATGCATCCCGCACGCATTGCATCTATCAAGCAGCGTGTGCTGCGCGCGGACACCCGGTTCCTTAACGAGCACCTGCCCGAAGTTCTGTCATCCGACGACCCTGCTGCCGCGCTCCGAAGCGCCATGGCTGCCCGGGCGCAGAACTGAATTCAAACATCCCGCTTGCTTGCGCCAAACGGGCTGTGCTATAGTCGCTGGCTGTGCTCTTCGGAACTACCTCTCTTCGGCAACAGGCAAAAAAGAGGAAAGCAACGAAGAAACAGAAAGACCAAGTGCTTGACACGGATTCACAAAAAATGTCAGAATCGCGGTCTTCGCTGATAACTAATCAGCAACGCTGAAAGCAAGCGAAAGCAAGCAAAAAGCGACGTTCTTTAAAAATCAACAGCCGATAAGTGTGGGCGTTTGAAGGCGAGTGCCAGAGTCAGTGGTGACATTGACTCAGGTCTCATGACCTTAAACGCTCAACAGTAATTGAAGTGAAGTTCACTTCGATTCCTTAGAGCAAATCAAGATCGAACTGAAGAGTTTGATCCTGGCTCAGATTGAACGCTGGCGGCATGCCTTACACATGCAAGTCGAACGGTAACGCGGGGCAACCTGGCGACGAGTGGCGAACGGGTGAGTAATACATCGGAACGTGCCCAGTAGTGGGGGATAGCCCGGCGAAAGCCGGATTAATACCGCATACGACCTACGGGTGAAAGGGGGGGATCGCAAGACCTCTCGCTATTGGAGCGGCCGATGTCAGATTAGGTAGTTGGTGGGGTAAAAGCCTACCAAGCCGACGATCTGTAGCTGGTCTGAGAGGACGACCAGCCACACTGGGACTGAGACACGGCCCAGACTCCTACGGGAGGCAGCAGTGGGGAATTTTGGACAATGGGCGCAAGCCTGATCCAGCCATGCCGCGTGCGGGAAGAAGGCCTTCGGGTTGTAAACCGCTTTTGTCAGGGAAGAAACGCTTTGGGCTAATACCCTGGGGTAATGACGGTACCTGAAGAATAAGCACCGGCTAACTACGTGCCAGCAGCCGCGGTAATACGTAGGGTGCAAGCGTTAATCGGAATTACTGGGCGTAAAGCGTGCGCAGGCGGTCTTGCAAGACAGATGTGAAATCCCCGGGCTTAACCTGGGAACTGCATTTGTGACTGCAAGGCTGGAGTACGGCAGAGGGGGATGGAATTCCGCGTGTAGCAGTGAAATGCGTAGATATGCGGAGGAACACCGATGGCGAAGGCAATCCCCTGGGCCTGTACTGACGCTCATGCACGAAAGCGTGGGGAGCAAACAGGATTAGATACCCTGGTAGTCCACGCCCTAAACGATGTCAACTGGTTGTTGGACGGCTTGCTGTTCAGTAACGAAGCTAACGCGTGAAGTTGACCGCCTGGGGAGTACGGCCGCAAGGTTGAAACTCAAAGGAATTGACGGGGACCCGCACAAGCGGTGGATGATGTGGTTTAATTCGACGCAACGCGAAA
>Ga0335394_10000157_pt1 | contig 66802 bp, 60 predicted proteins | sample MAT03_FD_205741 | JGI IMG/M metagenome (GOLD analysis project Ga0335394, IMG submission 205741) | Freshwater microbial communities from Lake Fryxell liftoff mats and glacier meltwater in Antarctica - MAT-03 (spades assembly) (version 2) ... | reverse complement strand
AGTACGGGCCGCTAACTTTGTCGAGGAGGACATTACCCGTGCAAGCGGTGTAGGTTTGACCGTTTTCCATAGGTAACTTAAAAAACGGTATCCCTTCGGGGATTATTGTCCGCTACCCTTGAAAGGAAAACTTGCGATTCCTCCCCGTGCCTAAAGGCAGCGGTATCCGCGCAAGGAATTTGATGATAAGCAGCTGATCTTGTGAGGAGTCTAAAATTCGATGACCAAGAATAAATCTGAAAAAGCCCCAGCGACGGCTAAATCAACGGGGACAAGCAAAACTGTGGGAGTAAGTCGTTCTCGTACCCGTGAACGTCGTATGGAAAAACAGCAGCAAAAACGCCGTCAGCAGCAAATTTCGCTCCTGATCGGCGGTATTATCTTCGCTATTGTTGCCGTCGTAGTGTTCATCGTCGCCAATCAGCCCGCCAGCGCCCCTATACCGGAAGGTGTAGAAACACGCTACACCGGGATTCCGCAGGATGTGAACGAGAATGGCTTCCCGCGTTTGGGTAAACCGGATGCTCCTGTACAAGTGCAGGAATTTTCCAGTTTTTCATGTTCCGGTTGTGCCGAATTTCATTCCTCATATTTTGATGACATGATTGATCTCGTGCGCGAGGGCAAAATTTCCTTTACCTTCATCCCGATCGCCACCACCGGCAGCATTGCCAACGCAGAAGGTTCAGCTAAAGCGGCCCTGTGTGCGTCCGAACAAGGGAAGTTCTTTGAGTATCAAGATACATTGTTTGATTGGCAAACCCGCTATGGTAATCAGGCTTTCACCCAAAATCGTTTGACCAGCGGTGTTGAGAATCTGGGTTTGGATCGAGGACAATATGACTCTTGCATTGGTAGCACTAGAATTAACACAACTTTACAAGCCGCGCAGGAACAGTTTACACAAAGTGGTGTAACGGGTACACCAGCGGTGTTTGTGAACGGCAATTCAGTATCGGCCACAGGGGATGACATTCGCGCCGCTGTTGAAGAGTCTATTGCAAGCAGTGGTAATGTGCCTGTACCGCTTGAAGCTGTAAATATGCCAGAAGCGGAAAGTACACCCGCCGCAACTTCTGAATCGACAGCAGAAGCCACCGAAGTAGAACCGGACACAACGGCTGAAGCAACCTCTGATGGAAGTTAAGAACAAACAAGATTTACGCGGTGATGTTAGCGACACGGTTTAAAAATTAAATACGGATTGGTATAGGGAACGACACATAGGTCGTTCCCGGCACCTATTCTTTTATAACTTCGCCAGCATCGGCCCCAACTGCCGTCCACCTAGCAGGTGCATATGAAGGTGATACACTTCCTGCCCACCATCCTCGCGGCAATTCACAATCAAGCGGTAGCCATTTTCCGCTATCCCCTGCTCTCTTGCGATTTGCCGCGCCACCACAAACATGTGGCCTAAAACCGCTTCATCTTCTGGGGTTACATCGTCCACCGTCGGAATCTCTTTATTTGGCACTACCAAAATATGAACGGGCGCTTGCGGATTAATATCCTTAAAAGCTGTGACCTGCTCATCTTGATAGACAATCGAAGCAGGGATTTCTTTGGCGATAATACGAGAAAAAATCGTGGGCATCAGTTTACCTTTCTATTCACCCTTAAATGCAGGTGTGCGCTTTTCCAGAAATGCCATCACCCCTTCTTGAAAATCGTGTGTGCGGAAGGCCGCGCCTTGCAGCATCGCTTCGTAATCTAACGAGTCGGTCAATGAGCGCTCCGCCGCCCGATAAATGGCACGCTTGGTCATACCGATGGCTTTCGTCGGCATCTGCGCCAGTTTTAAGGCTAATGCACGAGCTTCGCTCATGAGATCACTATGCGGCACAACCCGATTCACAATCCCAAGCTGAAGTGCATATTCCGCAGTCACGCGATTTTTTGAATCGGCGAACAGCGCCAATTCAAAGGCTTTCGCCGTACCGACTAACTGTTGTAGCAGATACGTCCCTCCAGCATCCGGCACAAGGCCAATATTGACGAAGGCCGCAAATACAAAACTGGCATTTTCCGACGCGAGGCGATAATCAGCCGCCAAGGCGAGGCTTGCTCCCGCTCCCGCCGCCGCACCGTTGACCGCTACGATAATCGGTTTTTCCAGCGCTCGCATCTGTGCTGTCACTACATTCAGCCCAGTACGCAGGAATTCCGTAATCGGCGCGTCCAATTTTTGCCCAATCTCGGTCAAATCCGCGCCGCTGCTAAAACCCTTCCCCTCGCCCGTTAAGATAACGGCCCGTGCCGATTTTTCGCGGTCAATTTGCTTAAGCGCATCTTTTAGCTCCTCAAGCGTAGCGGTGCTGAGCGAATTATAAGTAGAAGGGCGATTAAGCGTAATTGTGGCGATATTGTCGCTGAGATCATAAAGAATATTTTCGTAAGCCATTTGAAATGTCCTCAGTCATTAATTACTTTCAGGTAAACGAAAAACGCGGTATTGCTGCATTACATCGCCATGCCACCATCGACATTGAGGACGTGTCCGGTGATGTAAGCCGCCTCATCCGAAGCCAAAAATGCGACAGCACGCGCCACATCCTCAACTTCGCCCCACCGCCCCAACGGGATAAAATTATTCAACTGGTTGGTCAATTCTTGCGGCAGGTCTTTGGTCAAATCTGTGAGGACAAAACCGGGCGCTACCGCGTTGACAGTGATACTGCGGCTGGCGACTTCCCGTGCTAAGGATTTCGTCAAGCCGATTAAACCCGCTTTGCTCGCACTGTAATTGGTTTGTCCGGCTTGCCCCATAATGCCGCTGACGCTGGTGATATTGATAATCCGCCCATAGCGCTTCCGCATCATGGCGCGGACAGCGGCTTTTGAACACAACCATGCGCTGCGAAGATTGGTATTCATCACACTGTCGAAATCATCTGACTTCATCAACATAATGACGTTATCGCGGGTCGTCCCGGCATTGTTGACGAGAATATCAATTTTGCCATAATCAGCGGTGGTCATTTTGATGAGTGCCTCGACTTGGGCTTCGTCACTGACATCGGCTTTGAAGGCTGCGCCACTGCCGCCTGCCGCCTTAATTTGCTCGACGACAGATTCGGCTGCCGCCGCGCTGCTGTTGTAATTGACGATCACCGTCGCGCCTCGGCTCGCTAATTCAAGCGCGATGCCCTTTCCTAAGCCTCGGCTTGCGCCTGTGACGACGGCGACCCGATCTGTCAACTGTGCCATAATTGTCCTCTATTTTTTATTTCGGCGATGTTTTTGTAGACGCAAGCGTAAGTTTACAAAAGAAAAAGGAAACGATTAACCGCAAAGAACGCGAAGGACACAGAGATTTAAACTCAAATTCTTGGTGTTCTTGGTGTCTTAGTGGTTGAATAGTTTCAAATTACTTTCTTGAGCCTACAAAAGCACAACTTATCTCTACATATAGACCAGAAAACTATAGCGATTTCTCGCTCAACGCGCTACCTCATCACGGCGCAACCCACCCAATCAGCGTCATTTGTCCGCGTAAGTCCGCCGTTAGATTGAGTGCGCCACGCCCATTAGGATTAGCCGCATAAATATCAATGCGTCCATCGGCTGCTCCCGCATTGATGCCGCTGAACGCGATAAAATTGCTATCGGGCGAAAAAACTGGATAACACATACTTGGCGGCGGCGTTCCTCGTGAAACAACCCCATAAGTGCCGCCATCAACGACGATAATCCCATAAGGGCATTGCCCACTTGAGCCGCCAATCACAATGCGCGACCCATCCGGCGACCACGAGGCCGTCATACTAAACCGCGCAAAATTCAGGTCATCAATCGTCGCCAACTGCTGCCCCTGTGCCGTCATAATCACAATTTGATTGGCCGCACCCGCATTTTGGAATAAAACTCGCGTACCATCCGGCGACCAGACTTCGGAAAGATTGAGGTTAGAAGCACCCGCGAAACGTGCCTCTTGTGCCTGACCAGTCGTCACATCCGCCAGCCAGAGGGTGCGGCTCGGATTCAACAAATCAAGCTGGCTGCCCCCAGAAAAAGCAACCTGACGCGTGTTGACCCAACGCGGCGTTTCATTCGTGATCTCATCTGATATTTGGGTTATTTCGCCAGTCGTCATTTCGCGGACGTGTACATGACCACCTAACGGCTGCGAATTAATGACAGGATCACATGCGCCCGGCTGCCCTGGAATCCATGAAGGACAAATGGCTCTATCCGACACAAAGGCCAAATAACGACCATCTGGCGACCACGCAGGCCGAAGATCATAAGCACCTGTATTCGTTAGGTTTTCCCAAGTGCCTGTCGCAACGGTAAAGATAAAAATATCTAAGTCGTAGCCATTTTCTAAGGCAATCGCTAACTGTGTGCCATCCGGCGACCATGCCGGAGAACTATATAAACCGCGCTGCGTCAGCGAAGATAAACTGAGTACACGCTGCCCCACGCCGTTGGTTACATCTAACACATAAAGGCCGGGTGAGCGCAGCAGCGAATCCGTCACAAGATAGGCCAGTGCATTGCCACGCGGCGCGAGAAACACCTGATTCGCGGTTGAATCGGTGAGTTCAACGATGGGTGTACGATCCAACGGGTTCGTCGCCGACGCATAATAGAGAATTTCGGTATTCGTATTCGGTTGGGCGGTGGCAAGGTTGCGGATGGTCACACTGTCATTCTGATTGGTAAAAACAACCAGCGGTGTATCCACCCCGTCCGCAATATCGGCAGGAATATCAACTACTTCCAGTCCATCATAAGCAAAACCAATAGTTGCTTGTGGGGTATAAGTCGGCACGAGTGTAACCGTTGGCGTGGGTGTTTCAGTCGGCGTTGAAGTGATCGTCGCGGTAGGCGATGGATTGGGTGTTAAAGTCGATGTTTCAGTCGGCTGTAGCGTCAATGTCGGCACAGCCGTTTGGGTATTGGTCGGTTCAGTGGTGATCGTCGGTGTTAAGGTCGCCGTCGGCGAATCCACTGCATCACACGCAGCGCAGCACAACAGCAGAATCAGAGTCAATCGTCGCATAACTTGTTTCCATAGATTAGCAAAAGCGCCGCAATCATACCACATTCGTGATTAAGGCAATTACACGATTGCTCTACGGTCTTAAAGTGATGGCGGCAACATAATCCATTTGTGCGCCATCCGCATAAACAACCAGCAGTGTATAGCGCGTTGTCGCCGTCGGGCAGACCTGCTGGGTATCGCTATGGGCGACGGGCTGCCCATCCAAATAAACCACCCCTGCTTGGGCTGCATTCCAAGACAGCATGGCACATTCTCCGCGAGACAGCGATTCAGGCGCAACACTAAATTCCGCCCCAGCCGACGCATTCACGCCAGAGGGTACACGTAAATCTGTATCAGGGGCCAGCCGATTGGCATCCGTAATACAATTAGCAGTTTGCATCTCCGCCACGCTCACTTGATACCGCGCCGCAATCGCGGAAAGCGTATCGCCGCGCTGAATCGTATAAAAATAAGGCCAATCTTCGCGTATCGGGCAGACTTCAAGCGTTATCGGTGGCATGAGCGTATTGGCTGGCACGACAATCCTTGCAGGTAGCGAAATCGGACGTGTAAGCTCATCGAATCTGCCGACTGGGAGGATGTTTCGGTTGAGTGGCGTATCAGACGATGGCATTTCAACCGCACGAAAAGACTCGCCCTCCAACAAAAGCGTAATTTGCGCCCCTGCCCGCACAACACGGGTCATACCGGCTGCTCCAACGGCGCTCCTCCCTTCCAACACGATAATGCTCAATTCTTGTCTCGCATTATCCAGCGTATAGACCGTTCCATCGAACGTAAGATCAATTTCGCCAAGTTGTAACGTGATCTGCTGATCTTCAAGCGCTTGCAGCAAAACGCCCGGTGGTGAATCGAGACATTGCAACGCAGCCGCATGATAGGCCGTAATTTGGGGGCAATTTAAGGCTGTGATCGCCACTGGTGTCGGGGTCGGTGTGATTGTTGGAACGATACTTGAGCAAGCTGACATCGAAAAAAGAACAAAAAAACAGATTAAGCTGAATTTTCTTGCGTCACTTCGCAACATTATGCCTTTGTGTTGAAGCTGTGATGGCTATTCAGATTGTAGTTCGGCATGGATTTCTGGCTTTCTCATGACATAATACGAGCCGCGTTTTTCGCCCATTTTATTGAGGATATGCTTCGTCACCAGATCAGCTAAATCGCGGCGGATCGTTTCCGCATGAACTTCTGGAAACAAGCGCTGCAACTCGCTGTTGATAATTCGCGCATTACCGGGCTGTTTGAGATAAGCCAACGCCGCTTCTTGGCGCGGATTCACAGGCAAGCCGTCATATTCGCCCACCAATTCAAGGATAAGTTCCGGCGCGGCGGGTCTTTCGATGGATTCTTTAGTGGGTGGCACATCATCGTTATACAGCACAACCCGAAATCCGCCGCCCGTTTCACGAAATTCCGGTGCACGAAGGGACTGCTGCCGCATGAGTTCGATCACACGATCCACCCCGTAACCCAATCGCTCGATAAAGCCCATATCCGAAAGCACTTGCACGATGACCGGATTGCGAGAAAAACGTTCATCTTTGATATTGGCAATCGTCACCGGACCCGGCAAACCGCCCGGACTGCTCACTTCCAAATGATCTTTAAAGATAAACAAGCGGATGCCGTCCCCGCTGATGCTGTAATCACGATGGGCAACCGCATTCACAACCAACTCGCGCGCCGCTTCCATCGGATATTCATACCGTTCTTTGCGTTCCATCGTATGCTGCAAAGCTACATCTTTGCGGAGATGATCGACGAGAAAGGTCTCTGCGCGGCGAATTTGATCGGGTAACGTGCCGATAATATCTTGGCGGCTGAAGGTATCACCCATCGTAACCCCTGCGAAGCGCACAGCGGTGATTTCTGCACTCTGAATAAAACGTTGCGGGTCTTTGCCAAAAAGCAAAATTCCGGCATTCGTCGGGCGCAGCTTATCATTAGTATGAGTCAGGCATCCGCGTCGGAGGAGCGTTTGTTCAGGGCTGGCCTTTATCCCCAAACTGCCGACATAAACCCCCACTTTTTCCCAATCGAGATCATCCAATCCCGCGCTGGGCGTTACAGCGGTTTCAAAGCTAAATTCTCCCCGTTCTAACAATAGGCGGCGCAAATCACGCGGATTTAGAGGCGCATTCGTCCCGCTATCTCGATAAAGATAGCGCCCATCCAGCGCATACACATGCGGCATTTGTGCTGGAATTTGGACGATGACAACCGATTTATCCTCTAAGCGAATCACTTGCGGCAGCGGAATAATCAGGACAGGTTGAATACTCAGTACAGTTTGCAAAACACGATCAACCACATCTGCGCTATCGTTTACGCCAGAAATTTTCGTGCCTGAAGTTTCAATACCTATCAGGATCATGCCACCCTGACTGTTCGCCATCGCAGCCAGTATCTCCGCTAAGCCAGTGCCAAAGCTATCACTTGGGAACCAATCGAAAACAGCACTTCGCCCACGCTTGAGCAGTTTTTGTAGGTTAGCAGATTTTAGCGCAGGTTCATCGCTTGCGGCAGCCGTCACTTCTTCTCATTCTCCTCGGTCTCTTTATCGTCATCATCATGGTCTTTATCGCGCTGGCGGCCTTCCAACGGCGCAGGCAACAAAATAAGGTCAATCACCTGCTGCATATTATCCACAAACGAGATGTTTAAATCACGCAGGGCGGCGGCAGGAATATCGACCAAATCCTTACGATTTTGTGCCGGGATGATGATATTCTTCAAACGCGCACGGCGAGCTGCCAAAATTTTCTCTTTTACACCACCCACAGCCAGCACCTTGCCGCGCAAAGTAATTTCACCCGTCATCGCATAATTGCTGCGGATTTTCTGCTCGGTAAAGGCGGAAATAATCGCCGTCGCTAGGGTAATCCCGGCTGAAGGCCCATCTTTAGGGATAGCGCCTTCTGGCAAATGGACGTGAATATCATAATTCTCAAAATCGTCGCTCGGCACGTCAAAATCATTCGCCCGCCAGCGCATATAACTCAGCGCGGTTTGGGCAGATTCCTGCATCACGTCGCCAAGCTGTCCCGTCATTGTGAGTGAACCTTTACCGGGCAAAACCGAGACCTCAATCGTTAGAATATCGCCACCGCCCGCTGTCCACGCTAGACCAGTGGCAACCCCAACGCTGTCCTCATCATTAGCACGCTGCGCGATGAATTCCGGCGGGCCCAGATAATCATTGATTTTGGTAGGTGTTATACGCTTCGGGTACGGTTTTTCTTCCGCGACTAAACGCGCAATTTTACGACATACGTTGGCAATTTCTCGGTCAAGATTACGCACACCCGCTTCATAGGTGTAATCTCGAATAATCGTCTGTAATGCCGCCGTTGTAAACTGCACCCCTGCGTTTTCCAGCCCGTGCGATTCAATCTGTTTAGAAATCAAAAAAGCGCGGGCAATATCCAGCTTATCCTCTTCGGTATAACCCGGAAATTCGATCACTTCCAGCCGATCAAGCAGCGCAGGCGGCAGCGGATATAAGTCATTTGCCGTCGTGATGAACAAGACTTTGGAAAGGTCATACGGCACTTCCAGATAATGATCGCTGTATTCCTTGTTTTGCTCCGGATCAAGCACTTCTAAGAGCGCCGCCGCCGGATCGCCACGAAAATCTGCGCCTAACTTATCGATTTCGTCCAGAATAAAAACCGGATTCACCGTCCCACCGCGCCGCATCGTTTGTAAAATGCGTCCCGGCATCGCGCCGATATACGTCCGGCGATGACCACGAATCTCGGCTTCATCGCGCACACCACCCAAACTTACGCGCACAAATTCGCGTCCCAGTGCGCTGGCGATACTTTTTCCAAGTGAGGTTTTACCCACTCCCGGCGGCCCGACAAAGCACAAAATCGGGCTTTTCATTTTGTCCGGCGCGAGCTTTCGCACGGCGATATGCTCTAGGATACGATCTTTGATCTTCGGCAAACCGTAGTGTTTCTCATCCAAGATCGTCTGAGCATTTTTAAGATCAAGATTATCTTCGCTCTCCTGTTGCCAAGGCAGCGTCACGAGCCAATCGAGATAAGTGCGAATTATCCCCACTTCCGGCGCGAGAGGCGGCATCATCGCTAAACGTGCTAGTTCTTTCGTCGCCCGATCATGCACATCTTGCGGTAAATCCGCATGGATGATTTGGTCGCGTAGTTCGTTAATGTCCTGCTGGAAGATGTCTTCTTCGCCCAGTTCCGTCTGGATAACGCGCATTTGTTCACGAAGATAAATTTCCCGCTGACTGCGTGCCATTTCCTGCTGAATCTGCCCGTTAATCTCATCTTTGAGTTCGAGCATATTCAATTCCCGGCTGACGAGCGTGGCGACATGCCGTAGACGATCTACCAAATTGGACATTTCCAGCACACTTTGGCGTTCTTCGAGGGGTAGCGTAAGCGTAGATGTGACGAAATCCGCCAGCCACGTCGGGTTATCTATGCTCAGGACGTAATTCACAACTTCATCCGGCAGATTATCGCTCAAGTCAACCGTGTGTTGGAACAAATTAGCGACGGTTTGGGCAAGCACATCCACTTCCGCTTCATCATCAACAACGTCTATAATTTCACGAGCGCGGGCAATCATCATCGGGCTGGTCTGAACAAATTCCACGATCTCCAAACGCCGTCTGCCCTGTGCCAGCGCCGAGTTATGATTGTTCGGCATCGACAGAATACGCCCTAATGCAATCTCAGTGCCAATCGTATAAAGGTCTTCCGGTTTGGGATGATCGACTGACGAATCGCGCAGCGTGAGGGCAATAACGGTTTGATGCTTATCCAGTGCATAACGCATCGCGGCAAGCGCCCGATTCTCATTTAACGAGACAGGCGCGACAATATTCGGGTAGATAACCATCCCACGCAGCAGCAGGACGGGGCGCTCGATGAAACCGTCTGCATCCATTTCGGCATTGCGAATGCCTTCAAATTCATTTGCGCCGATTACTTCGGTCAATGTGGTGCTTCCTTAAACAGTTTTAATTTCAGATTAGGCTTGATTCAAGAGTGTACCTTAGATTACAGTGTGATGTAAAGCATAGACACTTGTCGCGCTTTTGCGCTTAGGCTACACTGATTTGCCTTTGTCCTACGAACCACGAAGGAAAAGAATGCGAATCCCATTTTGGATCACGTTGATCGCGGCACTTTTAGCCTTGAGCATAGTGGTCGTGATCGGGCGGCTGCTCATTAATCCAAATTTGCCGTTGATCGTCGAGGCAAAATCTTCCTTGGAAGCCATCTCGCCCAATGCTGATGGCCTTGACGATGTGACAGATTTCACCTATAAAATTTCACGAAATGCGCTTGTCTCGTTGGTGTTGGAAGATACCAACGGACAGGTCTATGTCTTCCGTGAGGATGAACATCGTATCGCCGACGAATATCGCGTACAGTTCAGCGGCGTAGTAGACGGCTATATGCTGCCAGATGAACAAATTGGAGGCGAAGTTTTGCGCCGTTTAATTCCCGATGGCGCGTATACGTGGACACTGCAAGCAATTGCCGAAAATGACGGCGAAATAATGGAAATCAGTGGCGCACTGACGGTACAAGAGGCCGATTCGCCCTTACCAGAGATTATCGAATTTACGGTTTATCCGCCTGTCTTTACGCCTAATCAAGATGGTGTGGATGACCGTACCCAAGTCAATGTGGGCCTCGCCAAAGATGCCGCGCTCAATGTGTATCTTGTTGATTCAGCCGGACGTGAAATCTTTATGCCACGCCGTGAAGAAGGCAGGCAAGAAGGAGAAGCCGGACGACAAATTTTTGATTATGAAGGCGGTGTCGATATTGGCGCAGACCCCCCGCCTGATGGCACCTATACGGTTGTGGCACGAGCGCAAGATGACGAAGGCCAAATTGTGCAAAACACGACAATGCTCACTATCGCACAAGGTGGAAAACCGCGTGCGGAAATCGTCGCGCAGCCGACGGGGCCAACAGTTGTCTTTATCACGCAGCCGTATGCGGAACGCTATGCGACTTCAGCCGATGTACAGGGAGATTTGATCGACTTGCCCGAAGATGCGGGTTCGCTCAGCATGGACTCGATCACAATGCCAGTGGGCGATTTGCTGGTATTCCGGCTAACGGTAGAAAATTATAGTCCTGCGCCAATTCGTACTACAGGCCCCGCTCCCGGAACGGTCTATCAACAAGATCAGGTCGCTGCGTCGGTGGATGCCTATGAATCATCAGGGGCATGGCGCGTCGGGATTCAATGTGAAACCTCCTCCCAGCCCTATCCTTGGCGCTGGGCAATCGGTAATGAAGATACCTTACAGCAAGAAACCGCCGCCAATGGCGATGTCTTTTATTACTTATTACCCGGAGAACGCAGCGTCGTCTGGGGCGCGATTCGCATGACGGATCTGATAGAGGCGCAGAATCCCCAATATTGCTGGGCAGGTCTGATTCATGAAGATGTGGAGATTACGCTGCAAAATTCCAACGTCGGACCGCGTGAAATTGAATTAGTCACGACAGAAGGCGACTCTGCACCATAAACAACGGCTGAATGTGGTACGATAGAATTGTTTAGAAGTTACGCATGTAGACACTCGAAAGTAATTTGAAATGTTTAACCACCAAGGCACCAAGAACACTAAGATTTTGAACTTAAGTCTCTGTGATCTCTGTGGTTCATGATTTTTCAATTTCTTTCATTAAATCTACATAAGGACTAAATACTAAAAACTTTTGCTACAAAACTTGGTCAACTACGTAAGTCCTAACTGTTTTAGGATAAGTTTCTTGTGCGCTGTGCCTACCTAAATCACAGGAGAAAAGCCTAATGGGCAGCAAAATCCACTTGATTTATGCCTTGCTGTTGTTGCTACTTGCGGCTTGCGGTGGGCAGACGGAAGAACCAACTGCGACACCTACCGTCACACCTGCGCCCACACTCACCGCCCAAGAACGGATTGCCTTTGCGCCAGGGTCAGCGGAAAACCCCCTCCAAATGGTCGTCCATCCAGCACAAGCGCTAGATGCTCAAGATGAAGAAACCATTCGGATAGTGTTTTTCCAGCGTACAGGCATCGCTATAGATATTGTTCCTGTCGAAAATGAAGCCGACGCATTGGCGGCGTTATGCAATTCCGGCGAAGGCATCGTTTCCATCGTCTGGCTGAATGGACTGACTTATGCCGCCGCAAAAGCACAAAACTGCGGTCAGGCAGCGCTGCAAATCGCGGCTGCACCCCTCACACGTCAGCGCATCGCTATCACTGAACAGCAAGTCGCATCATCAGAAGCCACTCCCGAAGCAACAGCAGAAGCAACACTCGAAGCTATTTCAGAAGCCACACCTGACTCCATCCCCGAAGCTGAAGCAGCTTCAACTTCAGAGGCGCTTCCACCTGATGAAGTTCTCGTTACGCAGCAAACAGGCACACCCGGCCTCATTCTTGTTCAAGACTCATTGGCTTCTGGCGGCTTAAGTGCGCTGCGCGATTCAGTCCTCTGTCGTTTAAGCGAAAATGATTTTTACACGTGGCTCTTACCCACGTTATTGCTGCAACAAGCGGGGATTGATCCACAGCGCGGCCTCACTGTGCGCGATTATGAGTCGCTGCCGGAACTCGTAACGGCGATGGCGGAAGGCGATTGTGCCGGGATGGGTTTATCGCAAGATGCCTATGATGCGCTCCAAATCAGCTTACCGGATGCGCTCGAATCCGCTGCAATTGTCGTTACCAGCGCATCTTTTCCTTATGGCGTGTTGATGTACCCTGTAGAAATTCAACTTGGTGTACAGCTCACGCTCAACGAACAAATTCCGCTGATTGCTGCCGAAAGTGAAGCTGGCGACCCATTGCAACGCTTACTCGGTGCAGACTCTATCATTCCTGTAGAGGCGAATTCGTTGATGGAATTAGAGACCTTTCTCGCCGCGACGGGTCTGGATTTCGCACAATTGGGTGACTAATGCTTGATTTAGCAGTGGTGATCGTCACTTGGAATGTGCGCGATTTAGCGTTGGATGCGCTGCGGAGTTTATTCGCGGATTTAGCGTCATCCGGCCTACAAGCGGAAGTTTATGTCGTCGATAGCGGCTCCGCTGATGGCACACCGGACGCAATCGCGGCTGAATTCCCGCAAATCAAATTGACCGCCAGCAAAGAAAATCTTGGCTTCGGTAAGGCCAATAATTTAGCGATGCGGCAGATGGGCTTTGGCACAGATTCGGTGGAGTTGCCTCGCGCTGTTTATCTGCTCAACTGCGACACGATTACACAAATGGGGGCGACTCGCACCCTCTATGATGCCTTAATGCGCGATTCTTCAATAGGCTTAGTCGGCGCACGATTGACTTATGGCGATGGTAGCTTTCAACACGGTGCGTTTCATTTCCCCGGCTTACGGCAGTTGTGGGTAGAATTTTTCCCGACACCGGGACGGTTTATTGAAGGGACGTTTAACGGGCGCTATCCACGTCATTGGATTGACTCCGCCAAACCCTTCCCTGTCGATTTTGTGCTTGGCGCGACAATGATGCTCAAAAGCGAGGTCATCCAACAAACAGGGATGTTCGATGAAAATTTCTTTATGTACTGTGAAGAGATCGATTGGGCGTGGCGCATCCGTGAGGCAAGATGGGATGTTTTATGCGTTCCAGCGGCGCACGTTATCCATATAGGCGGACAGAGTACCTCCCAAGTTCGCGCCCGCAGCGTGATTAATCTCTGGACGAGCCGACTGATGCTCTTTCGTAAACATCATCCTGCCTGGAAAATGACCATAGCCCGACTTATGATTGCTGCCGGGATACGCTTAAAAGCCCGGCGTTTACGACGAGAAACACCTATTTCCATAGAGTTGTTGGCTGCATATCAGCGTGTCGCGCAGATGGCATTTGAACGATGACTCGCTTATGTGCCATTATCTTGACTTACAATGAAGCCGCGCAAATCGTCGGTTGTCTTAAAAGTGTCCATTTTGCTGACGCAGTAATGGTTTTTGATTCTTTCAGCACCGATCAAACCCTTGAACTGGCACAAGCAGCAGGCGCACACGTCATTCAGCGGAAATTTGAACATTATGCCGACCAGCGCAATGCTGCCTTACAAACCGTAAAAGATCAAGCCGAGTGGGTGTTATTTGTGGACGCGGACGAGCGGGTATCGCCCGAACTCGCCACTGAAATTCGCATAGCGATGACACAGCCGGATTATGCGGGTTGGCGGATGCCGCGTCACAACTTTATTTTCGGAAAACTCACGCTCGGCGCAGGCTGGTATCCTGATTATCAAACCCGGCTGCTGCGCGTCGGTGCAGCACATTACGACTCAGAACGCAAAGTGCATGAAGTTGTCTTGTTAGAGGGGCCATTAGGAACAATGCAAGCGCATCTCACACATGACAATTATCGTGATCTCACGCATTTCGTCGGCAAGCAGCGCAAATACACGGCGTATGAAGCAAATGTGCTTTTTGAGCAAGGCATACGCCCCAAACCACAAAATTACATCTTGCAGCCGATGCGTCATTTTCGCTGGCGCTTTTTCACCTTAAAAGGCTATCAAGATGGCTTTCATGGGCTGCGCTTGAGTGCGCTGATGGCGTGGTACGAATTCCGCAAATATTGGATTTTACGAGGTTTATGGCGGGGAAAGAGTGGGGAATAAGCGCGTCATTCCCCACCAGTCTTTAGATCATCTTACACAAGCTGCGGCACAAGGACACCGTATCCACCGCTGTCACGCCGATACAGCACATTGATTGTGCCTGTTGCAGCATTATGAAACATGAAGAAACTATGACCCAACAGTTCCATCTGATCAATCGCTTCTTCTTCGCTCATTAACGAGACCTCAACCTGCTTACGCCGAATAATTTCATCCGCAAATTCACCATATTCTGCGGCAATTTCCGACATTTCTTCTTCAGGAATGTCTTCAGCAAGTTCTAATTCTTCAGGGCTTGCGATGAAGCGTTCTCCCCGGTCTTTACGGCTAACCCGCTTTTTACCCTTAAAACGTGTAATCTGGCGGTACATTTTATCGACAGCTAGGTTAATAGCAGCCTCAAAAGCATCGCGTTTTTCGCCTTCGACTTTTTCTTCAGCGCGTAGGATTGCCCCTCGCTCATGTTTCAAGGTAATTTGCGCGATATTTAAATCTTCACCACGACTGTTATGCTGGCGCGAGAGATCGACCCGTACCTCCAAAATATGGGGTAAATAACGGTCAAGTCGCCCTATTTTGCTCCGGGTAAATTCTTCCAATGAATCGTTGACTTTAACATTGTGACCGCGAATTAACACGTCCATAAGAGGAACTCCTTTAAAGTTGCGAAACCAATGACAAACGGTTATTGTCCGGCGCTATACGGGCAGCCGTCACCGTTAATCCCCATGTGGAAAATGCGCCAGCGGCGGCGGCAGCCTGAGCGCAGGCATTGAGGGTTGAGCCAGTCGTCAGTACATCATCAATAATCAGAATACGACGATCCTGCACTTGAGTGGCATCCGCCTCAAAAGCATCGCTCATATTTTCACCGCGCTGTTGTGCATTCAGGCCGACTTGAGATCGCGTCTCTCGACGGCGACGCAGTGCTTGGGGCAAACAAGGAACAGCGCGCTCTGCTGCCAACGCTTCGGCAATCAATTGTGCCTGATTATAACCACGTTCTTTCAATCGTACTTCGCCTAAAGGTACAGGGACAATCACATCAATGTCCCAATCAAGCGATTGCAAAGCAGCAGCCAAGCGACGGCCTAATTCTCCAGAAAGTAGCCGGACTTGTTCATATTTGAGTCCTTGAACGGCCTGCTGCAAAATGCCGTCATGCAGACCTGTCGAGGCGACAATAAAAGTATCTGTAACGGCTTTACGTGGAACAATAATCGGCTCTGCTATTAACTTTGCATGGCAGCGCGAACACCACACACTGTCTACCCGGTCACATCCAGCACAACGCGGGGGGAACAGCAGGTCAAGCGCAGCCTGCGCGAATGTTTTCAATTGAATTTTAGACGCAAGAAGCCCGGAGGGTTGCCGGGCTTCTGACTCTGAAACATATTGACTGGGCATTAGACCGCCCTCATTATGTGGAACGCTAGGTTAAAATGCGCCATTCCCGGCTTGCGCCATCACGCGCAAAATAGACGGGCCCAACAGCACAATCCAAATTGATGGGAAAATCAACAAAACCATCGGGATCATCATCTTAACAGGCGCTTGCTGTGCTTTTTCTTGGGCGCGCTGGCGGCGTTTGGTACGCATCTGATCGGCTTGAACACGCAGGATTTTCGCCATACTCACACCTAATTGATCGGCCTGAATAATGGCAGCCGTAAACGAGTTCACATCAGGAACATCCATACGATCAGACATGTCCTTGAGGGCTTCACGACGCAGCTTACCCAGTTGGATTTCACGCAGAACACGCCCAAAAGCTAACGACAATTCATTTTCCCATTTTTCGTAAACTTTACCCATCGCCTGATCGAAACCAACACCCGCTTCTACGCAGATGACCAAAAGATCAAGCGCATCGGGCAGCGCCTTTAGGATATTGTCTTGGCGTTTTTTGATCTTCCCATTGACGGAAAGTACCGGGAAATAATAGCCAAGCAGCGCACCACCCGCCATATAGAGCAGCGCTTTTGTAAAATCTTCTTTCAGGACGACGAAGCCCATCAAAGCTCCTACCAACCCAAAAACAATGGTCAGGGCAATACGCATGGCATAAAAAGTGGTTGGTTCGGTGTTCATACCCGCGAGTTCAAGTTTTTTTCGTGTTTGCTCAAGCTGTTTCTGTGGCGTTAAGCGCACTGTGATGTCCGCCATCGCAGATAAAATTGGCACGATCACACGATCACGGAAAGACATCGACAATTCGATTTCCTGAAGCGATTCAGGGATTTCACGATCACCATACGCCGCGAGACGTTCCTGAAGCGGGTCACGATTACGGTCTTCGCGTAAGCCGATATAAACTAACCCACCTACAATGGCGACACCGAAGATAAAAAGAAGGGCGATAACGTTCTGATCCATAAGGAATTACCTCACCTTAAATATCAATATCAATGATTTTCTGAATCAGTGCCGTACCCATACCGATGAGGGCTAACCCTGCGCCGAGCAAAGGCCAACCACAGGCACGATTATTAAACAATTCAGACATGTACCCTGGCGTAATACCATTCAAGAAAAAGGCCAAAGCAATCGGCAGGAAGCTAATGAGATAGCCCGTATAACGCCCTTGCGAGGTCATCACGCGAATCTCGCCCTTGAGCTTGATGCGCTCACGGATAGTCGTGCTAATCACATCCAAAATTTCCGATAAGTTACCGCCGACTTCACGCTGAATATTGACTGCGGTAACGACAAGATCAAGGTCTTCGCTTTCAACTCGTTCCAGCAAGTGGTTAAAAGCATCCCCCATATCAATGCCAAGCTGCACTTCCTGTACCACACGCCTAAATTCAGTCGAAGTCGGTTCAGGTGCGTCTTTAGCAATGGCTTCCATCGCCATCAAAACACTATAGCCTGAGCGAAGCGCATTCACCCAAAGACTGAGCGTATCAGGGAGCTGCGTTTCAAAGCTAATCAGGCGTTTGCTGATCGTGCGAGCCACATAAATACGCGGCGCGAAGAACCCAATGAAGGCGGCAAGGATGGAGAAAATCAGATCACCGCTAAAGAGGAGAAAATAGGCAACTGCAAAAAATCCGATGATCGAGATGACATGCATCGCCGCAAATTCCGCAACTGTGAGTTTAAGATCGGCGCGGGCCAGTTGTTTTCGCCATTTTTTGCCGAATGTCCGGTCTGCGAGGATACTATCCAGCGCATCAAGCGCACGGGTTTTTTCTTCAACAACGGGTTTGTCATCAGGGTTGCCCGCATCAAGGAAAGATTCATACCCATCCGTCGCTTGATAACCCTTCAAACGTTCTTCGACAAGATTGCCTTCTGAACGAGCGCTGAGGATTCCCACAGCGATAATAACGATAGCGATTAACCCTGCGCCACCGAGGATGAGAAGTTGTTCGGGACTCAGTTGCATGGGAAATTCTCCACTTTTACTTTTACTTCACTTCAACAACACGTAACACTACATCGCTTTGAAATTATTGTAGACCTGATTTAGGAACTGCGTCAACAATAACGCAGTTCTTATTACTAAACGCAAACATTAGGCCGATTGGATGTATGTATTTATCTACGAGTGTTGCCGACACCAAAAACCTGCGGCGGCAAGTGAATGCCTGCGTCTTCGATGCGATCAATGAATTTCGGACGAATACCAGTTGGACGGATACGCCCGATGATTTTGCCGTTTTCGACAGCCGTTTGTTCAAACTCGAAGATGTCTGACATGGTAATCATTTCACCTTCCATGCCTTGTACCTCGGTGACGTAAAGAATGCGACGCGACCCATCACGCAAACGCTGCTGCTGCACAATCACATCGACTGCCGCCGCAATTTGTTCACGGATAGCGCGTACAGGCAAATCCATACCCGCCATCAAGCACATCACTTCGCAGCGAGCAATGGCATCGCGTGGGGTGTTGGCATGGAGCGTCGTCAGCGAGCCGTCATGACCTGTATTCATGGCTTGGAGCATGTCTAGCGCCTCACCACCACGACACTCCCCAACCACGATCCGTTCAGGCCGCATACGCAAGCAGGCAATCACCAAATCTTGGATCGAAACAGCGCCTTTGCCTTCAATGTTTGATGGGCGACTTTCCAAAGTGACGACATGTTCCTGTTGAAGCTGAAGTTCAGCCGCGTTTTCTACCGTGATGATACGCTCATCATTGGGAATAAAGCTGGAAAGCACGTTCAAAAGCGTTGTTTTACCAGAACCCGTACCGCCAGAGACAACCATATTCAGGCGAGCAATTACACAAGCCCGTAGAAAATCCGCCATTTCTTGAGTCATCGACCCAAAACGAATCAGGTCTTGAATGCCAAGTGGTGTTTTAGAGAATTTACGGATGGTAATCGTAGGGCCGTTAAGCGCAATCGGACGGATGACAACATGCACACGCGAACCGTCTGGTAGACGCGCATCGACTAATGGTGAACTTTCGTCTACACGACGACCCAACGGCGCGACGATGCGATCAATAATACGCATCACATGCTCATCGCTATCAAACGCGACATTAGCGCGTGTAAGCTGGCCTTTACGTTCAACAAAGATATTTTTCGGGCCGTTAACCATCACTTCGGAAACAGATTCGTCGGTTAATAATGGTTCAATGGGGCCATAGCCGAGAATATCCGACACAATCGCTTCAAACAAGCGTTTGCGTTCCGCCGAAGAAAGGAACATGCTTTCTTCCGCCAAAATCGAATTAAATAATTCTTCGATGTGGCGGCGAATTTCGTCTTTGCGCGAAGGATCAAAGGTCTGGTCGAGTTCGGCGAGCAGCTTATTTTGAACACGAGACTTCAGGTCTTGATACGACCCTGCCCCTTGTTTGCCGCTGGATTGCGCTTCTACCGCTTTACGGCGGCGCATTTCAGCTAAACGCTTTGATTCGTCGGATTCACCATCCCCACCGCCAGGACGCTGACCACCGTCACCGCTTCCTTTTTCAATACGTCGTAGTAAAGACACTTACACACCCTCCCTAAATCGACTTTGGTGTTGTTTTACTGGGTTTATCTTCGTAATTATTGTTTTACACGCCGGAAAATTGAGGATTTAGCAGCATTTTTATGGTCGTCCACTGCTGGTTCATCATCTTTGCCCATGAGTTCGTTGTAGACATAATCAGCCAATTCGATAAGCTGCTTTATCGGTGCCTTTTTCTGGTCACGATCAGACGCGATAACCGGAACGCCCTTATTGATAGCGCTCAGGATAATACGCTCATCGACATGCGGAATCTTACCTACGACAGGGCGTTTTAGGAAACTTTGGATGCGTTCAATCGAAATCGTCGCACCCTTCTCTTTGCTATCTTCCCAAACACGATTAAGCACAAGCATCGCTTTGCTTTGGTCATAACCCAGTTGGTCGAATAAATCCAAAACGAAGCGGATATTTTTCACAGAGGACAGGCTGGGTGTACCCACTAACACAATCTTAGTGGCGCGGTCAAAAACACCGAGCAAAACCTCGTTAAAGCTCTTGCTGGTATCCACCACAATAAAGTCGTAGTTGCTGGCGACCTTCTCCAGAATTAGGCCGAGTGTGCCGGGTTTCGCCATAATTTCGTCGGCAAATTCAGGACGGGGCGGCCCCATCAAAACTTTGAGGCCGCTTTCATGCGTGACGACGATATTTTCAAAAAGTTCTACGTCAAGATCATCGACATCTTGCGCGACTTCAACAATCGTTTGCTGTGCTTGCAAGGCAAGAAACACATCGACATCCCCAAACTGGAGATCACCATCGACCAACAGAACCTTAACGCCCTCTTTCATCAAACCCGCAGCGAGGTTGGTCGCAATCGTTGTTACGCCTGCTCCCCCTTGCGGACTGTACACAGCGACGATATGTCCCGCACGTTCACCAGGCCCGGATTCTTTGATGGCGCTCATCACGGGCGCGTTGTTTTGCATCGCCACCGCGATACGGCGCTGTTCTTCGGTGCTTTTATAAACGGCGCGGATGGTGTTATACAACTCATCCATATTGATCGGCTTGGTCAGGAAGTCGCGTGCGCCTGCCAGCATTGCCCGCCGCATATAATCTGAGTCGTTCTGAACCGACATGATGATGACAGAACAAGCAGGAACCAGGCGTTTGATGTGACCTGTGGCCTGCAAGCCGTCCATATCCGGCATATTGATGTCCATGATGATAATATCGGGTTGATGTTCTTTGGCGAACTCAACCCCTTCACGGCCTGTACCAGCCGTGCCGATAACTTTGAAGTCCGGCTCAAACGCCAGCAGCTTCTTAATATTTTCCCGTGTTTCGGGAATATCATCGACCAGAAGAATAGTAATCTGGGATTTGCTGTTATCTACTTGTGGTGTCGGTGTCCTGCCACTCATCGCTCATCAACTTTCATTCTTATGGGGCGGCACTGCTTAACGAGATTTGCTGGTCTGTAACGAGCTGGCGAATGCTGCGAATGGCTGGCTCAAGCGAATACTCTAATTTATCCGGGACTTGAATGCCATAAGTCGTCAGGACGTAATCTAAGGTAACAGATACAGTGGGCGACTGCCCCGTATCCGAAGCTGAACGCAACGCGAATGTGATCGGGATTTTCGCTTCGATCAAATAAGTCAGTACAACAGCATCCTGCGGCGTAACAGCCAAGGTCACAATATCCGGGCGCGGCGGTGCTAAAGTTGGCGCGAGGGTTGCATTCGATTGATTGGCCGGAATAGGGGTCGGTTGCGAGTCTAAGCCCACAGGGGTAGAAGTCGGATCAAGTCCATACAGAACACCATCCGCCGGAAAATTCCCGATGCCCATCACGAGCGCATCTTGAATGGTACGTTGGGTTGCCAATCTGGGTCGCGCTTGTTCACTCGGCCCCACCACAACTGCATAAGGACGAGCGCCATCCGCCGTAACAAGGCTCACACTTTCTGTACGCCCTTCAATCCCCGTCAAAATTTCAATTGCGCCGGTTTCAGGGTTGATGGTCGTGAAGCTGATGAGGTTCGGCAGTGCGGACTGGAATTCCTCGTCAATATCGACGAACAACGCCGAGATAATCACATCTACCCGGTCTCCGCGCTGAATACCATAAGCAACGCTGGTCAGCCGATCAACCGGGACAGCGACAGCCACCAATCCAGTTGGGATGCTCGCGGCAAGATCAGAGCCAACATCAGCGAGTTGTGACAAATCAGGGATAACCATCGATTGGAGGATAGGCTGTTGTTGGACAATATCAGTCCGCGCACGCTTACCGATGACATCTTCCAAGCTGGTCAGGGCGTTTACAGGGAGTGATTGCTCCGGCCACGGAAATAGCGCAACCGCATTCGGTGGGATTACCGCCCCGCGTGATAAATTTTGTACCGCGACCACAATATCGACGAAAACAACCGGTGGTTGCGTAGGCGGTGATTGCGTGGCGGGTTCCGATGTTGTGTTTTGAGTCACTTGCGTCGCACCAGGCTCCACCGTATCGTTATTGGTACCTGGTAGAATGACGAACACAACGATCAACGCGCCTATGACGAGCAAGAAGGCGACGATCAATAAAAATCGAAGACGACCCTGCATAAAAGCCCTCCATTTTCAGATGATGTGGACGTATCTTGCCCCCCACGAATGAAGATGCAATCAATAAGCCCATCGCGTTAAAATATTTCTATCTATCATATAACAAGACTAGTGTAGACTAACCTTGACAATTGTCAAACGCCCCAATTGTCCTACACAGAAGTTCTTTTATTCGGGTGTTAATCACCTGACGGCAGTTCCACGCGCACGAGTGTGCCATCACTCTCGGTACTCAGCACCGACATCGAGCCACCCACTAACTCGAATTTCTCTTTCATCGTGAGCAAACCCTGCCCCCGACCATCCAAATGGGACTCTTCACCACTAAAGATCGACTCAGCATCAAAACTGCGCCCATTGTCCTGCAAGGCAATACGAATAGACTTACCACTCATATCCAGCTTGACCTTAAGTTGAGTCGCTGTGGCGTAATCGCGGGCGTGACCCATCAATTCTTGAATGGTGCGGAACACCATCACTTCCCGATGCGATTCCAACCGGCGTTCTTCACCAGAAAATTCCAGTTCGGTGGCGATGTCGTTTTTCTCGCGGAAAGAATCCACATAACGGCGCACCGTTGGCACAACGCCGAGATCATCCAACATCATCGGGCGCAAATCAAAGATGAAATCGCGCACTTTTTGGAACGTCACGCTGGCAGCGGTTTTAAGGTTGCTTAGTTCTTCGCCCGCACGATCAGGATTGCGATCAAAAAGTCGTTGGCAAATTTCTGCCTGCAAAATAAAGTTCGTCAGCGATTGAGCGGGGCCATCGTGCATCTGCCGCGCAAGCCGTTGTCGTTCTTCCTCTTGCGCTTGCACAATACGCACAATGTTCAGCGACAACGGGCCGCCGCCTTCCTGCACATCATCCGCGCTGTCAGGGATCACCAAACCACCCTGCACTTTATTGATGACTTGGGAAAGTAGCGACTGCTGACTTTCTAGCTGGGAATAATGCGATTGGAATTTTTCCAACTGCCCACGCATGGTTGCCAAACGAAAACGGGCATCCAATGCTTCATTATACTTGTCACGGATATCTTCACGCGGAACGGTATCCAGATTGGCCTGAACATTTTGTAAGTCAGTCGCAATATCGGAATTGCGCTGCTGTTCACGGTCAACCATGATTTGTGTTTGATCGACCTGCGCCTTAATCTCGCTCAGCTTGCGCTTGATCGTCGTCATCTCCGATGTGACAATATCGACCAGTTCTGCTCTGGGGTCTTGATCTCTGTCCATGATAGAGCCGTCAAACTCCGCCTATGAATAGCATAGATAAAATAAAACGTTAAACGGTAAATGTTCAGATTACGATAGAACCTTAGTCGTGAATCCGTACCCAACCATGCCGTAGTGCGGTAACAGCCGCTTGTGTGCGGTCTTCCACATTCAGCTTCTTTAAGATGGAAGTCATATGATTTTTCACCGTCTGCTGGCTAATGCCAAGCTGCTTGGCGATTTCCTTATTACTCAATCCGCGTGTGACCGACTGCAAAATTTCTGTTTCACGAGGGCTGAGGGGGATAAAGTGATCGTCAGCATCCACAACATAAGGACCCGCCATCTGGACAATGTTCGACTGAATCCATTCGTCTACAGAACGCCGATCCATCCGCCGTTCTTCCACGATGTAATAGCCTGCCGCCGCATCCCGAATGATATTCACCAATTTATCTGGGTGGATGTCCTTCGCGCAGTAGGCGGATGCACCAGTACGCATGGCATAAACGACCTGTTCCAAATCGTGATACGCGGTCAACATCACGATAGCGATCTCTGAACGCTCTGCTTTAAGCTGCCGGGCAACTTGCAACCCATTAATTCCCGGTAGATTAACATCAAGTAGGATAACTTCAGGCCTAAGTTCCCGCACTAAAACGAGCGCCTGTTCGCCATCTTCCCCATGTCCAACGACTTTAATATCGTCTTCAAGACCAAGCGCACGTTCCAATCCTTCTCGAAAAAGAGGATGGTCGTCTACAACCAGTACACGAATTGCGTTACTTTCCTCGCGGGTCTTCATACATCAACGGCCTGATTGTCCAAGACAATAACTGCCGATTTCTCCTTCCGCAAGCTGCTTCAATGATGGGCGAAGAAACATTAATTTAGAATAATTGAACTTAAATGATGGGCATTGACAACCAAATTGCCTACTGGCAGTATACAACCATAGTACTATCTATCGCAAGAGAGCGCAACATCACGTAAGGTGTTGATTGCGTAGGGAGTTCGTTGACCCTCTGCAACTTCAAATTGTGAACAAAAAACAACATTGAACACTTATCGAAAGCGGGTCGTTTGCAAAAAATCTATCACGATCAACTGGCATATTATCAATTTAATCTGTGGCCTAGACTCAAGCACGGCATCTTTACCCGTCAAGGCGGTGTAAGTGCTGCCCCTTGGTCTTCGCTTAATATGGGCGGCACAGTGGGCGATAGTCCCCAAGCGGTTTGGCATAATCATGTCCTGATGTATGAAGCCTTAAAAATCGAGCAAACACGCATTTGTACCGTATGGCAAGTTCACGGCGCAGATACCGTAATGGTCAATGGCCCAGTACGCGGACGGCGCTGGATTGCTTTGGCTGACGGCATGGTGACAGATAAGCCAGATACACCGCTTGTGATGCGTTATGCCGACTGCACCCCTTTGATGTTCCACGATCCTGTGCAAGGCGTGATCGGAATCGCCCATGCAGGCTGGCGCGGCACAGTAATCGGCGCTGGTGTAAGCGTGGTTCGCACGATGATGCAGGCTTATGGCAGCAAGTCCGGCGACATTCAAGTAGGAATCGGCCCCTGTATTGGGCCTGACCGCTACCAAGTAGGCGCAGAAGTCGTTGCGGCGGTTCACCATTATTTTGGCACAATCGATGGTCTTATTCATCATGATCCGCTAGACGGCACGGCTTATTTTGATTTGTGGGCAGCCAACAAACGCGATTTGCAGCGGATTGGCGTGGAACAAATCGAGGTTGCAGAAATTTGCACCGCCACAAACACGGATGAATTTTTCTCGCATCGGGCAGAAAATGGTCGTACCGGGCGCTTTGGTGCGGTGTTAAGCCTATGACGACTGTCCATGAAAATATCGCTATAGTGTTGGAAAACATCGCCGCCGCCTGTGCGCGTGTGCAGCGTGACCCCGCCGAAATAACGCTCGTCGCTGTCAGCAAAACAAATCCCGCAGATGCCGTTTTAGAAGCAGTTGCGGCAGGCTTGCAACATTTTGGTGAAAATCGCGTAGAAGAAGCAGGAACAAAAATTCCTCTTGTGTCTGCCCAAACTGATAAGCCGATTACTTGGCACATGATTGGGCATATTCAAAGTCGCAAAGCAAAAGACTTGCCGTCCTTGTTTCAGGTTATCCATTCTGTGGACAGCATTGGATTGGCAGAAAAATTGGCACGGGCAGCAGCAGCGCAAGACAAAACAGTCGATGTGATGATTCAAATTAACATCTCTGGCGAAGAAAGCAAAAGCGGGCTGGAAGCCGTCGGTTGGCTAAAAAATAACGCGGTGCGCGATCAGCTTTTGCAAGATATGCAGCACATCTTAGCATTACCCGGTCTGCGTATGCGTGGTTTGATGACGATGGCACCGATTGTCGAGACAATGGAGCAAACACGTCCAGTCTTTGCGGATTTGGCAGCCCTGCGGCAAAACTTGAGCGAAACTCTGAATCAGCCTTTGCCAGAGTTGAGTATGGGAATGACGGATGATTATCCTGTAGCAATAGAAGAGGGCGCGACATTAGTACGTATCGGACGCGCAATTTTTGGTGAGCGTAACCCCTAACGGAGAACAACGATGAGCAACATTGGTAGTATCATTATTTTGCTGCTGCAATTGTATAATTTTCTGGTGATTGCCAGAGTCCTGTTAAGCTATTTCCCGAATGTAGACCCCTACAACCCGATTGTGAAATTTCTATTCGATGTGACTGAACCCGTTCTCGCGCCGATTCGTGAGATACTGCGCCAGCAGTTCCCACAAGGCGGCCCAATGGACTTCAGCCCCATCGTCTTGTTCCTGATTATTTTTGTCCTGATACGCTTGGTTGGAGTGTTATTTTAATGACATAACTGACCTTACGCAGACACGCAATATTACTTGCCACTGGCAGTTCAAAACTGCCAGCTAGAGGCTTTTGAAACCCCTGAAGGGGTTAACTAAAAAATGCTTTAACCTCTTTAGAGGTTTCCAGATTTCTGGGTAGCTCTGGGTTTAAAACCCAGAGCGGATGACTGCGTAACATCAGTGACATAACAACATCCCGCGCCGTCCCTCATGCAGGATATTGGCCTTAGTGGACACTGACAAGAGGCTTGAATTTCGTTAAAATGAAATAAAAGATCGCTGGAATTGGCTTTTAGAGGTATTCTCTACCAATCCACTGGCTGTTTTGTAACAGCCCTAGTGCTAAGGTGTGTGCAAATGCGTACCAAATTGGACAGTTTCGGCGCGCGCGGTACCTTTGATACCGGCAGCGGCGAAGCGATTATTTACCGTCTCAGCAAATTGATCGAACAAGGCATCGGCCATGTCGATCAACTCCCGTTCAGCATCAAAATTTTGCTGGAAAACGCCCTCCGCAACCTCGATAATCATGAAGTTTCCGAGCAGGATGTTCGGAACATCGCCGAGTGGAGTTGGGAAAAATCAGCCGATATTGAAATTCCATTTAAGCCTGCCCGCGTTATTTTGCAGGACTTTACTGGCGTGCCTTGCGTGGTCGATTTAGCGGCCTTGCGAAGCGCGATGGTGCGGATGGGCGGCGATCCTCAAAAGATCAATCCTGTGATTCCGGTTGATTTAGTCATCGACCATTCCGTACAGGTCGATAGTTTCGCCCTGCGCGAGTCGCTCAAAATTAACGCCGATTATGAATTCCTACGTAACCGCGAGCGTTATGAATTTTTGCATTGGGGACAGAAGTCCTTCGATAACTTCAAAGTTGTGCCGCCTGCTACGGGCATCGTACATCAAGTGAATCTCGAATATCTGGCAAAAGTCGTGCAAGTGTATGACGGCATCGCGCTGCCGGATACCCTCGTCGGCACAGACAGCCACACGACCATGATTAACGGGCTTGGGGTTCTCGGTTGGGGCGTGGGTGGCATAGAAGCCGAAGCTGCTATGCTCGGTCAGCCAATTTATATGCTCATGCCGGAAGTCATCGGCTTTAAAGTCACAGGCAGCCTGCGCGAAGGCGCAACCGCTACTGACCTTGTGCTGGTCGTTACCGAAATGCTGCGAAAAAAGGGGGTCGTCGGTAAGTTCGTCGAATTCTTTGGCGACGGCCTGAGCAGCATGACTCTGCCCGATCGCGCCACGATTGCCAACATGGCTCCCGAATATGGCGCGACGATGGGCTTCTTCCCGGTTGATGATGAAACGTTACAATATCTCATCCGCACCGGACGCGATCCAAATGTGGTAGCGTTGGTGGAGCGCTATTGTAAAGAACAAGGCTTGTTCCGCACCGACTCTACTCCTGACCCGAAATTTAATGACATCGTAGAGCTTGATCTCAGCACGGTTGAACCCAGCCTCGCGGGGCCACAGCGCCCACAAGATCGTGTTCTGTTGCGCGAAATGAAGGGAACCTTCAGCAAAGCCCTGCGTGAACCCGTGAATTCACGCGGCTACGCCTTGGATGAATCCGCTGTTAATCGCAAAGCGACGATTAGCGATAATGGACATAGTGCAGAAATCAGTCATGGCGCGGTCATTATCGCCGCCATCACAAGCTGCACCAATACCAGCAACCCATCGGTTATGGTGGCTGCCGGGCTTTTGGCGAAGAAAGCTGTCGAAAAAGGACTCGCGAGCAAATCTTACGTCAAAACCAGCCTGGCTCCCGGTTCGCGTGTCGTTACGGAATATCTGGATAAAGCCGGGTTAACGCCTTATCTCGATCAACTTGGGTTTAATACAGTGGGCTACGGCTGCACGACCTGTATCGGCAACAGCGGCCCGCTGCCAGAAAATGTCGCCACCGCCGTTACGGAAGGCAATCTGGTCGCTGCCGCCGTTTTGAGTGGCAATCGCAACTTTGCCGGACGGGTTCATCCACAGGTAAAAGCCAATTTCCTCGCCTCGCCGCCTTTGGTTGTCGCCTATGCGCTAGCAGGCACGGTCAACATCGACCTGAGTACCGAACCCATCGGCAGCGATCAACAGGGCAAAGCTGTTTATTTACGCGACATCTGGCCTACACAACAAGAAATCGTTGACACTGTGCAGAGCGCCATCTCGCCCGAACTTTACAGACAGCAGTACGGTAATGTTTACACGGGTAACGAATCGTGGAATGAAATCCCAAGTGCTAGCGATGCAGTGTATCACTGGAAAACTGACAGCACCTACATTCAAGAGCCACCCTTCTTTGTGAATATGCCTGTTGAACCGCTTGGCGTACAGCCTATTCAAGGGGCGCGTGTTTTAGCGATGTTCGGCGACTCCGTGACCACCGATCACATTTCTCCGGCAGGCGATATTGAAGCCAATGGCCCGGCAGGTGAATTCCTCCAAGATCATGATGTGGCGAAACAATACTTTAACAGCTATGGGTCGCGGCGTGGCAATCATGAAGTGATGATGCGCGGGACATTCGCCAATATCCGGCTGCGGAATTTACTCGTCCCCGGCACAGAAGGCGGCGTAACCAAATATCTGCCGACAGGTGAGCAAACGAGCATTTTTGAAGCCTCGATGCGTTATCAAAAAGACAAGACCCCGTTGGTCATCTTGGCAGGCGCGGATTATGGCATGGGTTCCAGCCGCGACTGGGCGGCGAAGGGCGTTGCGCTGCTCGGAGTGAAAGTGGCTATCGCTGCCAGCATTGAGCGTATCCATCGTAGCAATCTCGTCATGATGGGGATTCTACCGCTGCAATTCCAAGAAGGGCAAACTTGGCAATCGCTTGGCCTCACCGGGGATGAAACCTTTGAGGTCGAAGGCTTAGACGAGAACATCAAGCCGCGTGAACTGCTGACGGTCAATGCCCGTTCCACCGATGGGACAGTCAAGACGTTCAAAGCCCGCTGCCGCATCGATACCCCCGTCGAGGTCGAATACTACAAGAACGGCGGCATCCTGCAAACGGTTCTGCGTAACTTCCTAAAACAGTAAATTGAATTTAAAAATGCCCAGCAGTGATTCTGGGCATTTTCTCTTTTACCAAATTACAAATTTACTCACTCACTGTGAATGGCGCGGTTGCCAACACGCGGTAGCCATCATCGAACATCAGACGCACTTCATAATCGCCCGGCGGCAGCATGGCCTCGCCCAGTGCTTCCGCATCAAACACGGCTGTCCCGGCGACTGTCGCGCCTGTGTAGATGAATGCGTAGTAATTATAAAGATCGCTGTCACCCGCCTCATAGATTCCCAGCCAGTCCCAACGATAGCCGGGGGCGTTTTCCCAGCTTACTTCAATCGGCTCACCTGCCGCATAAGTGGACTGAACAGGGCTGATGCTCGGAACAGCATCCTGCCCCACCACCCAGAATTGGCTGCGCGAAATTTCTTCGCCATTTCCATCGACTAATGCAGCCGCATATTCACCTGGAGGCAGTGTGGCAGAGCCAAACGTTACAGCGCCGAAAAAACTCGCCTCGGCTGGCGGGAGCGACATCAACGCATCATCAGTCACAGTGCCATCAGATGGGAGAATCACAAGGCGGTCTGTTTCTTCACCATTGGGCGCATGATAACGCACGACAATCGGGTCGCCTACCACAATATGACGATCAGTCACCGCAGCGAATAATGGCGGTTCAGCAGACGTAAAACGCACTGTCGCTACCATCCCGCGATGATCGGACGGATACGGGCTGACCGCAATATCGACATCTGGCCCGCCGACTTCGCCGACAATCTCCGCGTCCAGAACTTCAACATCGCCCAACACATGTACCATATCGATACGATCAACTACTTCATTTGGGCGCAAACGCGGCGCAGGATAACCAGGGGTCCATGTTATGCCGATTCGCTCTGTTGGGTCGGGATAGATTGCACGATAGGTATCGACAAAACCTACTTCTTCCAGTGCCAGCGTAACAGGCCATTCTACCGGAAACTTGATCTGATCGCGCACCGATGTCATGGCCTCTGTCCAATCCAGATGCGATGGCGTATTAAAGTCGCCTGTCAAAAAGACGGGATAACCCGCCGCCGCCAATTCCGGTAATATCGTTAATTGGGAGTGAAGCTGAGACAAGCGCGTTACGCGCTCATTTTCCAGTGTTTCCTCAAGCGTCGAGCCATCGCGCAGCAAATCGGGGCCATAAGGCGAGGACGGCAAATGCACATTGCCCATTGCGACGACCTGACCGGGATTAATCTGGACGAAAATATAAACGCCGTTTGCACCGGGCGGATCAATCAGCGGGAAGCGCGAGATAATTTGCATCCGTTCACTGACATGCTGCCAGCCGAGCGCGTCTGCTAACCGCTGCTCATTACCTTCCGCTTCTTGTATGCCGACGACATCCGCATCAGCGGCCTGAATCGCCTCGACGACTTTACCAAAATCTACCAGTTCCCCACCTAGCCAGATGTTAAATGTCATCACCCGCAGTTCAAATGGTTCCGGTTCTGCGCTTTGTGAAGAGATCGTCATTGGTAGGAGCAATATCACTAACACGAGCAACCAACGCATACGCATGGGATTTCTCCAAATAATCAACAAATTTTAGGCTGATCTATGAGATTAACCCGCCCTTATTAAGGGGTGTATATCCCTTATTTAAAATCTGTACATTGTCACTCTGGCTGATAGAATAAAGGTGCTTTGTACTCAGCAAATAAGGTTAATCGCGCTTATGACCAACGAAAACATACAAGTTATTATTTATACGGATGGGGGTTGTAGCCCAAACCCCGGCGTGGGTTCGTGGGCAGCACTGCTCATCTTTGGTGAAGTTGAAAAAGAATTGAGTGGCGGTGAGTTGTCTTCTACCAACAACCAGATGGAACTCACCGCCGCCATCAGCGCGTTAGAGGCTCTCAATCGTCCTTGCGATGTCACCCTCTATACAGATAGTCAATATTTGCGGAAAGGCATTACCGAGTGGATGGCAAATTGGATCAAAAATGGGTGGCGAACCGCCGCAAAAAAGCCTGTGCTAAATCAGGAATTATGGATGCGCCTGCATGAAGCCACACAGCGCCACAAAATTACTTGGAAATGGGTTAAAGGCCATGCCTCTAATAAATTCAATAACCGAGTCGATCAATTAGCGACACAAGCGCGAGAAAATGTCTTAAAGAATCGGCGCTAATTGGCTTGCGGCAGACCGCTTCTTTTACGTTACAATCTGCATCGAATTCCTGACCTGTCTGGAGTAGTTTTTATGCCTGCCATCTCAAACCGGATTAGCGCTTTCGGCACGACCATTTTCAGCGAGATCAACAATCTTGCTACGCAGCACAACGCCATTAATTTGGGTCAGGGACGGCCTGACTTCGATGGCCCCGCCCCTATTATCGAATCAGCGATTCATGCGCTGCAATCGGGCAAATACAATCAATATCCGCCCGGAATCGGTACGCCTAACTTGCGACAAGCGATTAGCCAACATGCCGCACGTTATGATCTGGATGTTGACCCAAACGCAGGCGTGATCGTCACCCCCGGCGCGACAGAGGGCGTATTCGCCTGTGTGATGGGTTTGGTTGATCCCGGTGATGAAGTGATCGTGATTGAGCCATATTTCGATAGTTATGTGCCAGATATTATCATGACGGGCGCGACTCCGGTTTATGTCGCACTGCATCCGCCCCAATGGACGTTTGATCCTGACGAACTCCGCGCCGCCTTCACACCTAAAACGCGAGCGATCATCCTGAATACGCCGCATAACCCCACCGGGCGCGTTTTTACTTTTGAAGAACTGACTTTGATTGCAGATTTGTGCAAAGAATTCGATGTGACCATTATCTCTGACGATGTGTATGAGCATCTCGTTTTCGATGATGCCAAACACATCCCCATGGCTACCCTGCCGGGCATGTTCGAGCGTACCGTCACCATCGGCAGCGCTGGTAAATCCTTCGGCATGACGGGCTGGAAAATCGGTTGGGTGTATGGCCCTCCTGACCTCATAAAGGGTGTGAGTCAGGCGCATCAATTCGTGGCCTTCGCCGCCAATCATCCCGCTCAGGAAGCGGTAGCCTATGCTTTTAGCCTGCCTGCCAGCTATTTTGACGACTACCGCGCCGCTTATGCTGTTAAGCGCGATTTGATGCTGGAGGGACTCGCCAACGCCGGATTAAAAGCCTTCACGCCCAAAGGCACGTATTTCGTCATGGCGGATTTTTCCGATGTGTTTGACGGGGATGACATCGCTTTTTCGCGCTATCTGATTGAGGAAATAGGTGTCGCCTGCATCCCGCCGACTTTTTTCTACAGCGACGCGCATAAACACATCGTCCAGAAACAAGCCCGTTTCGCCTTCTGCAAGGGCGATGACACTATCCGCGCCGCGAGTGAACGGTTAGTGAAATTGCGTCAAAACAGATTATGATGATTACATCTTATAAAAGTTAATGAGGTCACTTATGTCTGCAAATATTGAAATTCAATTGGGATTGTCACCAGAAATCCATGAGCGTCTGCAAGCGGAGGCTAACCGCCAACAAACAGTCCTAACAGATTTGCTGCAAGAAGTTATCGAAGATTATCTTACAAATAGTCTGGAAGAAGTCGAAGATACCCCCAACGAAAAAATCTTAGCCGATATACGGGAAGGATGGCAGGAAGCGATGACTGGACAAACTGTTCCAGCGGATAAAGCATTAGCTGCCCTGCGTAAAAAATTAACACATGATAATAATCAGAGTTGATTTAGCCGCTCGCTTTCTTAAAGAATTAGAGCGCTTAAGCCGTAAATACCCTCGTGCTATTGACGAGGTTGATTTACTCGTCAATCAACTGAAACAAGGACAGCAATCGGGAGATAAAATTCCCGGTGTCGGCTATGAAGTATACAAAGTGCGCTTAAAAATCCCCTCCGCTGGGCGTGGTAAGCGTGGTGGTTTTCGGGCTATTTATTACATTCATCTCGCAAATTACATTATCCTCATCTCCATTTATTCCAAATCGCAACAAGAAGATATAAGTGGGGAGGAGATACGTCGCGCCATAATAGAAGCTATTTTCGCAATGAACAAGAACGATCAAGCAGAATAGCAAATAATTTCCATCATCCTTTCTCTCGCCGCATAAGACATTCATGATACACTGTTTGTAAAAATCCTATCTTAACCAAAGGTCATCTCCAATGGTCATCAATGAAAGCCTCAGCGCTCCAACGGTTCATTTACCCGCCGAGCCGCAGATTCACGATAACATCCTCGGCACGATGGGCAACACACCCCTCGTCCGGCTCAATCGTCTGGCGCGGGGTGTCCGCTGTCAGGTCGTCGCCAAAGTCGAATATTTTAATCCGGGCGGCTCGGTCAAAGATCGGATCGGCATCACCATCATCGAAGATGCAGAACGCAACGGTCTGCTCAAACCCGGCGGTACAGTCGTCGAAGCCACCTCCGGCAATACCGGCGTGGGGCTGGCGATGGCGGCAATCCTCAAGGGCTATAAAACCGTTTTCGTCATGCCGGATAAAATGTCGGAAGAAAAAATTCGCGTTTTACGGGCGTATGGGGCGCGTGTCGTCGTCACCCCGACCAATGTTGAGCCGGAAGACCCACGCAGTTATTACAGCGTCGCCCGCCAAATCGTCGCGGATACACCCAACAGCATTCTCGCTAATCAATACCACAACCCGATCAATCCACAAAGCCATTTTGATACAACCGGGCCGGAAATCTGGAAACAGACAGCAGGCAAAATTGATGTGTTCGTCTGCGGTATGGGGACGGGCGGGACGATCACAGGCGTGGCACATTATCTCAAGCAGATGAATCCCAAAATTCAAATCGTCGGCGTAGACCCCATTGGCTCAATCCTCTACGATTATTTCTACACAGGCAAGATGACCGAAGCCCATGTTTATAAGACCGAAGGCATCGGCGAGGACTTCATCCCTTCCAATTATGATTTCACCGTAATCGACGACATGGTGCGCGTCAACGACAAAGAAACGATGCTCATGACACGGCGTTTAGTACGCGAGGAAGGCATTTTCGCTGGAGTCTCATGCGGCGCGGCGATAGCGGGGGCATTACATTACGCTGCGGATCGTGATCTCGGCCCCGATAAAATGATGGTCGTGCTACTGCCGGACAGCGGTTCGCGCTATCTAAGCAAAGTCTTTGATGACAATTGGATGCGCGAGAATCGCTTCCTCGAAAGTGATTGGGCAGAAGCCACAATTGGTACTGTATTAGATCGCAAGACACGCCATGAGATGGTCTTCGCGCACTGTTCAGACCCAGTTGGCGAAGTCATCAACATACTCAAAAATTCTGATGTTTCGCAGCTTCCCGTTGTGGGAGAACGCGACCAACTGCTCGGTGTCGTCACGGAAGTCAGTTTGCTCAATTACCTGCTGCGTCAGCCCGGTGGCGACCCTGCATCAATCGCTATCGAGGATGCGGGCGTAATTGATGCCAATGTCCAAACCTTGAGCGCGGCGACACCCGTTGAGTCATTGATGAGTGTTTTTAACACGGCTAAGGTCGCACTGGTAACTGAAAACGTCCCCGGCAGCGAGGATAAGCGTGTCGTCGGCATCATCACCCAAATCGACTTGCTGGACTTTCTCGCCAAAAGATAGCGTTATCGCGGGCAGACGATTCGAGCTTATATGAGGGCGACTCGGCGAGTCGCCCCTACAACAGACCACAACCTACATTAGGTGGGTTAGTGAAATTTGAGGAAAAATATGACGCAAGAACAGTGGACAGCGGTTGATCGTTATATCACCGATGTGCTTATTCCGTCGGATGAGGTGCTTAACGCAGCATTAGAGTACGCGACAAAAGCAGGCTTGCCAACCATCAACGTCGCCCCAAATCAGGGCAAACTATTGTCTATTCTAGCGCAGTCTATTGGCGCACGGTCTATTTTGGAAATCGGAACGCTCGGCGCTTACAGCACGATCTGGCTGGCGCGGGCGCTGCCTGCGGACGGCTCATTGATTACGTTGGAAGTTGACCCCAAACACGCCGAAGTCGCCCAAGCCAACATCGCCCGTGCAGGGTTAGAGTCAATCGTAGAAGTGCGCCTCGGCAAGGCATTAGACTCGCTTGCACAGATCGCGGCAGAAAATCGTCAACCGTTTGATTTCGTGTTCATTGATGCGGATAAAGTGAATACAGCGGCTTATTTCGAGTGGGCGCTTAAGCTGACTCGGCGCGGCAGCCTGATTATTGTGGATAATGTCGTCCGCAGCGGCGCAGTGGTCGATGAAAACAGCACGGATGTCAATGTTCAGGGAATCCGCCGTTTCAACGAGATGCTGAAGCATGAGCAGTGTGTGACTGCTTCCGCCATCCAAACCGTCGGCAGCAAAGGCTATGACGGATTAGCGATTGCGCTCGTCATAGGCAATTGATGAACTGCTGATGGCTGTAGAATCAATCATCCGTTTTTGGAAACCTTACGGGGTTTTAACACAATTCACCGATAAACAAGGCCGCCCGACGCTGGCAGATTACATTAACCTGCCCAATATTTACGCGGCGGGAAGGCTGGATTTAGACAGTGAAGGGCTGCTACTCCTCACAGATTCAGCGCGGCTCAAAACCCGCTTGACCGATCCGCGCTTTGAGCATCCCCGCACCTATTGGGTACAAGTCGAGCGCATCCCGGACGAAACTGCCCTGCAACAATTACGCGATGGCGTTAATCTCAACAATGGCCTTACCCGTCCCGCCAAAGCACACCTGATTGAAGCGCCCGATTTAACGGAGCGCTCCGTCCCGATTCGCTATCGCAAAAATGTGCCAGATTGCTGGCTGGCGTTGACGATTACTGAGGGGCGCAATCGTCAGGTGCGGCGGATGACGGCGGCAGTAGGCCATCCCACGCTTCGGTTACTCCGCGCCGCCATTGGCCCGATAAAGTTAACAAATCTACAAGATGGGCAGTGGCTCCCGCTGGATGAAGCCGAAACCGCCGCCCTTTGGAAGAGCGCCCTAAAGCGTTAAGTTGCACTTACCAAGGCAATCCGTTGTAATTGATTTCGCCCTCAAACCAATCCTGATCGGTACAGGGATAAATCATCGTTGTGAACATTTTCGCTTGGGTCTGAGTTGTTCCAGTGGGTTGGCTGAAAACCGCTGGATTTGTGACGACACGCCAGCCCATACGCTCATATAACGGAATCCGATTTCCCCGACAAACTAACAGATTAAAAGCCGCTCCTTGCCCACACAAGAAATCAACTGCCTGCTGCATCATCGCCGAGGTGTAGCCTTTTTTGCGCTGTTCAGGCAGCGTAAATACGCCGCCGATGCCGCCAACCAACAGGGCTTGACCGCCCACAGTGATTTGCCGCAGGTGAAGTTCGGCAATATTTACCCATACGTCGTCCTCATAGGTAATGAGCATCCACGCCGGCTCTGACCATTCTTTGACCGTCGCAATTTCTTCACTAAATACCTGCGTGTACCAGGTTTCAAATTCATCATGTAGCGTTTGTGGCACATCAGCATACGGCAGAATTTCGATTTTAGTTGACATAGTTAGTTTAAAGCCTCACGTAAATCATTCATTAAATCATCAACATGTTCAATCCCGACGCTCAAGCGTACCAATTCCGGCGGGACGGCAATCGGACTGGCAGCGGTGCTGGCATGAGTCATGCTGTAGGGATGCTCGATCAGGCTTTCCACCCCACCGAGACTTTCCGCCAGCGCAAATAATTTCGTCCGGCTGACCATGCGTTTGGCGGCATCTGCGCTTTCTAACAAAATGCTTATCATTCCGCCGGGGAGCTTCATCTGTCGCCGCGCCAATTCATATTGCGGATGACTTTCCAAGCCCGGATAAAATACCTGCCTGACCGCCGTGTGATCTTCCAAAAACTGCGCGATCTGTAAAGCATTGCTGCTATGACGTTCCATACGGATTCCAAGTGTCTTTATGCCGCGCATCACCAAGAAACAATCCATCGGCCCTGGTACCGCGCCAATCGCATTTTGTAAAAATTTAAGATCGGCATAAAGCTGATCGTCATTCAGCGCCAGCGCCCCGCCCACCGCATCACTGTGACCGCCTAAATATTTGGTGCTGCTGTGCATCACAATATCCGCGCCAAAGAGCAAAGGCTGCTGAATAGCAGGGCTGGCAAAGGTGTTATCCACACCGACAATCACGCGCTGTCCATCGGGTACAGCTTTCGCAAGTGCGGAAATATCCGCCAGCGCCATCATCGGATTTGTGGGCGTTTCCAGCCAGAGCAAGCGCGTTTGTGGGGTAAAAGCCGCCGCAACGGCTTGCAAATCGCTCAAATCAACCCAACTAAACGTCAAGCCATATTTAGCGAATACCCGCATAAATAAGCGATAAGTCCCACCGTAAACATCGTTCCCGACGATCACATGATCCCCCGGATTCAGCAGCCGCAGCACCGTATCTATCGCCGCAAGGCCGCTGGCAAATGTCAACCCATATTTGCCGCCTTCAATTGCCGCGATCAGTTCTTGCAGGGCTGTGCGTGTCGGATTATCTGTCCGGCTGTATTCATAGCCTTTGTGTTCAGCAGGCGCGGATTGCACGAAGGTCGAGGATTGATAAATCGGGGTCATAATCGCCCCGGTTGAAGGATCGGGTTCCTGCCCGGCATGAATGGCGAGGGTATCAAGATGGTATGAATCTGTCATCGATTGTCCTTTGCGTCTGTAAAAGTGATTTATGAACAGTATAATACACAGAACAAGTTTTCAAATTTATTTTGCGCTTTTTCAGATATTTCTTTGGCTCACACAGACACCATCTGAGATACTTTGGGAACCATAACATGCTTAAATCACTGCTTTTTTTGCTAAGTATACTGCTGCTTTCTGCTTGCGGCGGCACGACGGACGGCGCTTCGACACAGCCAACGGCCACCCCGATGCTTACGGGCAGTATCGATATTCTTTACCCGCAGACAGGCACGATTGTCTATGCCGAATCACTGTATCTCAGCGGCACAGTCGCCGATGTAGAGCAACTAACATTTACCTTACAAGTCATAGGCGCGGACGAACAAATCATCGCGCAGACCAATGTCGATACCCCGGCTGGCGATTGGCAGATTGAACTGATTCATGGCTATACGGGCGAACCCACAGAGGCGACCATTCGTGCAATTCCTCTAACTGGTGATGGGATTTATGATGCCGCCAGCATCATTATTTCCGCTAACAGCTACCGTCCAGAAGGCTTATTCGGCAGCATCATTACCCCCGGTGATGGAGACATCGTTGGCGGCGATATGCTGCTCGTCGAAGGCAGTGTATCCGGCGTGTTTGAAGGGACATTCCAACTCGCGCTAATCAATGCCGCTGGCACAATGATTGACGAACAGACGATCACTGCTTTTAACCCCTATTTTATCGACGAAGTGCCGTATCAAGCCGAACTCGCCACTAATGCCTATACGGGTCCCGCGACCATTCGCGCTTACGCCCTCAGTGCCGACGACGGAAGTGAAATTCCTTTAGGCAGTGTCAGTATTACTATTGAATCGAGTGCTGGATAAAATTTAGACGCAAAGGCGCGGAGAACGCAAAGCATCGCAAAGAAAAGTTAGAAAATCTTTGCGACTCCTTGCGGCCTTAGCATCTTTGCGTTGACTCTTTTGGAGACTTTGACCATGAACAATCTTTTTGTTGGAATCGCAGGCAATATCGGCGCGGGCAAAAGCACCCTAACGGGCATGTTGGCGCACACTTTTAATTGGCAGCCCTTTTACGAAGCCAACACCGAGAATCCCTATCTGGTCGATTTTTATCAGGATATGCAGCGCTGGAGTTTTCATTCGCAGGTCTTCTTCCTCGGCAAGCGGCTGGAACATCATCGCCAACTGCTGGATTACCCCGGCAGCGCCGTACAGGATCGCACTGTCTATGAAGATGCAGAAATCTTCGCCGCCAATCTGCATCTACAGGGGCAACTTTCCGAGCGCGATTATGATGCCTATCGCCGCCTGTATAAAGCGGTAAGTGCTTTCGTCCCGCCACCCGACCTGATTATTTATTTACAAGCCAGCGTGGACAAGCTCATGGGACACATCGCCAAACGCGGACGAACTTTTGAGCAAGACATTAAACCGGATTATATTGATGGCTTAAATACCTTATATGAAAACTGGACACAACATTGGACAGCCTGCCCCGTCCTATGCATCAATGTTGATGAGATGGACTTTCAGCATAACCCCGCCGATTACGAAATGATTGTGGAACAGGTGCAAAAAGCGCTGTTTAGTAAGATTCCCCAAAAATTGTGATTTGGCCTATAGACAAAACAACCAAATAGGGTTACGATAGAATCAGTCTTATTCATCAGATGAATAGTATTTATGACATCAATAGATTTAGGCTCGGAACTGCTGAATTACTTGGTCGAACAAGAATTCAAACCCGGTGATCGCCTCCCGACGATCAGCGAACTCCAAGAATCCGATTATCTGGGTATTAGCGCTAGTAAAGTACGCGAGCAGCTTGAAGTTGCGCGGGTGATGGGGTTAGTCGAAGTGCGCTCCAAAACCGGAATGCGGCTCAAGGAATACGACTTTGCCCCGGCGGTTCGCCTCAGTTTGTTTTTCGCGCTTGCCCAAAATCCTCAAACTTTTGAGATGTTTAGCGATCTTCGCAACCACATCGAAAGCGCCTTCTGGCATGAAGCCTGCCATCTATTGACCGACAGCGATAAGCAAATCATGTGGGACTGTGTCCATGCCGCCCGCGCCAAGTTGAACGGCGAATGGATTCGTATTCCTCACGAAGAACATCGTCTTTTTCACCTTACCGTATTTAACCACCTGGAAAATCCCTTCGTACTCGGCCTGCTGGAAGCCTATTGGGACGCTTATGATGCCGTTCAGCTCAACAACTACGCCGATTACGCTTACTTACAATCCGTCTGGGATTATCATGAGCGGATTATTGAATATATCGCTAAGGGCGATTACGACGCTGCACAGACCGCGTTTATTGAACATACGCACCTGCTGCGCCATCAACCCCGTATTCAAACGATGAAAGGAGAAAAAACGACTACCAGCGAATAATGTCTTTTTCAATTATTTGTAACGTCGGGGATATTCCCCCACTCATCAGAAGCTCAGGACAGAAAGGACCCACGCACAGTCCATTGTGCAGCACGACTATGGCTATCAATATCCAACCCGAAACCCTCTCCCAGCAGCAAATTTCCGGCGAACCGATTGTCAACGATTTCGCCATTATGGTCGCCACCAAAAACGGCTCTGGCAGCCAAACTTCCAACAGTCTTATTGTGAATGCCCTGTTTAGAATGGGCATCCCGGTCAACGGTAAAAATCTCTTCCCCTCGAATATTAAAGGTCTACCCACCTGGTACACCATTCGCGTGAGCAAAGATGGCTACACTGCCCGCCGTGCTAACACCGAAATTGTTGTGGCGCTGAATCAAGACACGGCAGCAGAAGACATCGCGAATCTACCAGAAGGCGGTGTGTGCATCATCCCGACAGAATGGAAGTGGGGACAAAGCCGTCCAGATATTATCTATTACGAAATTCCAGTTAAAGACATCATCAAAAAATCCGAAATTGCCGCAGATTTCCGGGATCGCGTGGCAAATATGGTATATGTCGGGGTGGTCGCGCATCTCTTTGGCATTCCGATGGATGTGCTGTGGAACTCACTGCTGGATAACTTCAAGGGTAAAGAAAAACCCGCTAAGATGAACTTCAACGTCCTTGAACTGGCCTATCAGTGGTCGGTTGAAAATCTACAAAAGAAAGATCACTATAGTTTTGCCCCAATGAATGAAAATGAGGGCAAAATCATGATTACGGGTAACGAAGCCGCTGCTATCGGCGCATTATTCGGTGGCTTGACCTTAGCAGCATGGTATCCCATTACACCCTCTACGAGCTTGATTGATGCCGTTCTCACCTATCAACATATCCGAAAAGACCCCGATACAGGCAAGAACACGGTTGCTGTTGTGCAGGCTGAAGACGAAATCGCCGCTATTGGGATGCTTGTCGGCGCGGGTTGGGCGGGCGCTCGTGCTATGACGGCCACCAGCGGCCCCGGCATCAGCCTGATGGCGGAGTTCACCGGGTTGGCTTATTTTGCCGAAATCCCATTTGTGGTGTGGGATGTAACGCGCATGGGACCCAGCACGGGTCTGCCTACACGCACCAGCCAGGGCGATCTGCTCTTTACGTACTTCCTCGGTCATGGCGACAGCCGCCAAGTATGCTTACTCCCCGGCAGCGTGGAAGAATGCTTTGAATTTGGCTGGCGGGCATTTGATGTCGCCGAAGCGCTGCAAACACCCGTTTTTGTTTTGAGCGACCTTGACCTCGGCATGAATGACTGGATGGCACAGCCCTTCGAGTATCCCGACGAACCGATAAATCGTGGTAAGGTGCTGGATGAAGCCAAGCTGAATGAATTCATCGAAAAATATGGCAAGTGGGGGCGCTATCTCGACGTGGACGGCGATGCTGTACCTTACCGTACCCTTCCGGGAATCGATCATGCCTTTGGCTCGTATTTCGCACGCGGCACAGGCCATAATCCGATGGCGGTTTATAGTGAGCGTGGCAGCGATTGGGTAGAAAATATGGAGCGCCTGCATAATAAAATCGAGAGCGCCCGGAAGATCGCCCCACAGCCCGTGATTGATTACACCCCCAGCAAGCCCATCGGCATCATCTCCTTCGGCTCTAACGACCCTGCCATTCAAGAAGTGCGCGATCTATTATCGGCGGAAGGCATCGAGAGCAATTACCTGCGCGTCCGAGCGCTGCCGCTGGCAGAAAGCGTCAAGGAATTCATGTTTAATCATGAGCGCGTATATGTCGTCGAAAATAATTTTGATGGTCAGCTTTGCCAAATTCTACGCCTAGAAAATGCAGCCGATACCCGTCATGTCTTCTCGTTGGCGCTCGGTGACAGTCTGCCGATGACCCCCACTTGGCTTTTTAGCAAAATTATGACACAGGAGCAGAAGTAAACCTCATGGCAGGAAAAGAAAAGACCAACGCGCTCGGCCTAGAACGTGCCGACTACAAAGGCCGACCCAGCACTCTCTGTCCCGGCTGCGGTCACGATTCAATCTCGAACCAGATCATCAGCGTCGCGTATGATTTGGGGATCGATCAGCATAAAGTCATTAAGATGAGTGGGATTGGCTGCTCCAGCAAGACCCCTGCTTATTTCTTGGGGCGCTCGCACGGCTTTAATACCGTGCATGGGCGTATGCCTTCTGTCGTCACAGGCGCGACAACCGTCAACAGCGATCTGATTGCGATTGCCGTCAGCGGCGATGGCGACAGCGGCAGCATCGGTTTTGGGCAGTTTAAGCACCTCGTCCGCCGCAATGTACCGATGGTCTACATCATCGAAAACAACGGCGTATACGGCCTCACCAAAGGTCAATTCTCCGCGACGGCTGATGAAGGCCAATCGTTGAAATATTATGGCAAAAACGAGCTTCCGGCGATTGATCTTGCACTAGAAGCCATCATAAGCGGCTGCACCTTCGTGGGACGCAGCTTCTCTGGCGATTCTAAACAAGTGCAAGCTCTCATGAAAGCCGCCCTCAGCCATCAAGGAACCGCCGTCCTCGACATCATCAGCCCATGCGTAACCTTCAACAATGATGATAAATCCACCAAAAGCTATGGCTACGGCAAGGAACATCAAATCTCACTACACGAAATCCAATATCTCGCGCCGGATTTCGTGCAACCGCGAGAAGAAATCGTCGTCGAGAATCATGAAGAAGGCGAAATGATTACGGTGGAAATGCACGACGGCTCGTTCATCCTACTCAAGAAATTGGATAAAGACCACGATCCGCGCAACCGTCTACAAGCTATAACCGCGTTGGAACGGGCGCAGCGTGAACAGCTTTTCCTCACGGGCTTGATCTATTACGAAGAGCCGCGTATGACGTTGGGCGAAACCATGCACTTGACCAATACACCGCTGACGAACCTACCAGAAAGCAAACTTCGCCCTTCACGCGAAGCGCTGACCAATCTTTTGGCAGATTTCAAATAGTCTAGCCCAATCATCATCCAAAGGTGTGATGTTTCATGCCTTTGGATAGGTCATTTGAATACAAAAACTGGATTCGGTTCAATTTGGCTCACTCTAGGGAACGCCCTGCGTGTCGTTCCCGGCACAAGCCTATAGTCTCCAATCCGCTTGATCGTCTTCTTTGTTTGTCCAATTCCGGGTTATGCCGTAATATTCACTATATTACTCATAAATAACGAATAAAAGGCAATGCGTATGTCCCCACGCACTCTTTTTGCGCTTATAGTGCTGTTAACAGCTTTTCATATCCCCTTTCACGCGCAAACCTCCCCTACTTTAGCTTATGGCGATGTCGTTGCCGGCGAAATCTCGGACAGCATCTACGAAAATAGCTATACGTTTGCAGGAAACACAGGGGATGTGATCGTCATCGAAATGGAGTCGCTAGATCGCTCATTTTTCAATCCGCTGTGGGCACCCGTCCTGATTTTGCGGACTTCTGAGGGAATCATTTTAGCGGACACAACCGCTGCTTATAGCGTCGATAACACGGTACTCGTAGCGTCCCTCGCCGCCTCTGATGGGTACACGATTACGGCGACCCGCGAAGGTGGCGCGATGGGTGAAAGCACCGGTCAATTTCGCCTTACTCTCAACTTAATCCCGCAAATAACGCTTGATTCGCCGATGACAGGACAGATCAGCAGCGCGGAAGGCAGCCAATACTATCGGATTCGTTCAGAACAATCGTTTTCCCTGCATTATATCCATCTCAATGGTGATTTTTATCCTGTCGTTGCGCTCAATCGCATCGACTCGGCAGAAGGGAGATTGGATGAACTCGCCGCCATCAGGGGTGAAGAAATCACCGAAGCCATCATCGGGCGGTTTCGGCTTGACACCCTTTACATCATAACCCTCTCGGAAGACGAGTTCCATTTTAATGGCGATGAAGTCTTGGCGGATTTTGAAATTCGTCTTGAAGTAAGTGAATAGTTAGAAATATCGTAAAATACCCCTAAAAAATGGGGGGATACATTTTCACAGAAAGTCAAGACTATAAAGTTCTGCCCAGATTAAATTGCAAACCGCAAATACTTTCAACAGGCGAAGACATTACGGAGCTAATGTATGACAGATTTTTATAAGTTGAGCGTGCCAGAAACACTCAAACAACTCGAAGTCAGTATAGAAAGTGGTCTAACTGACTCACAGGTCACGAAGCGCCAAGATGAATTCGGCAAAAATGTCCTCCCCACTGGCGAGGGGACAAACTGGTTTAAACTTGTACTTGGTCAATTCACCGACTTAATGGTCTTAATCTTAATTGCCGCCGCCTTAATTTCTTTCTTTTCCGGCGAACCCACCGATACCATTGTCATTCTCATCATCGTGGTATTAAATGCTGCACTTGGTATTTATCAAGAATTTCGTGCTGAACAATCGTTAGCCGCCTTAAGCAAACTTCAGGTGCCGCTGGTTCGCGTCCGACGGGACAGCGAACTGCGCCAACTAAGTGCTGAAGAACTTGTTCCTGGTGATATCGTCCTTCTAGAAGAAGGAGATCGCATCCCTTCCGATGGACGCGTGGTGGAAAGCATCAACCTACAGGTGGAAGAAGCCGCCCTTACCGGAGAATCGCAGCCTGTCGATAAGAAGATTGATGTGCTAGAAAGTAGCGAAAAAATCGCCCTCGGAGACCGCATTAATATGGTCTTTATGGGAACAGCCGTCAATTATGGGCGTGGGACGATGATCGTCACCAACACGGGTCTTAAGACCGAACTCGGCAATATCGCGTCACTGCTACTGCAAGTGGAAAAAGGCATTACGCCGCTGCAAAAACGTCTGAACCAATTGGGGCAAACTTTAGCAACTGCGGCGCTGGTTGTGGTCGCCATCGTCTTTATTGCCGGGCTACTTCGTGGCATTCCCGCACGAGAAATGTTCCTTGTCGCCATTAGTTTAGCCGTTGCCGCCGTCCCCGAAGGCTTACCCGCTATCATTACGATTGCGCTGTCATTAGGCGCGAATCGTATGGTACAGCGCCATGCCCTCATCCGCCGCCTGCCTGCCGTAGAAACACTCGGTTCGGTAACGATTATCTGCTCGGACAAAACCGGAACGCTGACCAAAAATGAGATGACGGCGACCCAGCTTGCCCTCCCTGGACGCGATAACGTTAGGGTCAGTGGTATCGGCTATACCCCACAAGGGCAGTTCTTTCAAGAAAATAATCAACCGCTTGACCCACGCACTGATAAAGCCGTTGGGCGCTTCTTAAAGGCGATGGCGCTTTCGACTAATGCCAATCTGGAAAAAGGCGGCGATCAAGTCAAAGTCATCGGCGATACAACCGAAGGCGCGTTAATCGTCGCAGCAGAAAAAGTAGGCTGGACGCGCAGCCAACTGGAAAAAGATATGCCTCGTGTAGCAGAACTGCCTTTCAGCAGTGAGCGCAAAGCCATGACGACCATTCATCGCGTGGCTACCCAAGACGCACAGGATATTTTCCCGGATAAAGGCTTTGTTGCTATCACCAAAGGCGCACCCGATAAGCTCATCGAATGGGCGACTTATGAGCATGTACCCGACGGCCCAGAACCGTTGACGGAAGAACGTCGTCAGCGCTGGTTAGCCGAAGTCGATAGCATGGCAGCGCGTGGGCTGCGTGTACTAGGCATCGCTTATCGTCCGTTGGAAGCCCTCCCAGAGGAAATCAACCCAGAAATGGAGCGTCAGCTTTACTTGCTAGGCTTGGTCGGTATTGTAGACCCCTCACGTCCAGAAGCCAAAGAAGCAGTTAGCGTTGCGCGTGAAGCCGGAATCCGCAGCGTGATGATTACGGGCGACCATGCCCTCACAGCGGAAGCCATCGCCCATGATTTAGGGATTACACAGGACGATCAAAAGGCAATTACAGGCAATCAGCTTGATAAAATGTCTAACGATGAACTTTCCAAAGCATTGGATACAACTTCCGTTTTTGCCCGTGTCTCCCCCGAACATAAGTTACGCATCGTCCAAGTCCTCAAAACGAAAAATCAAGTCGTGGCGATGACGGGCGACGGCGTAAACGATGCACCCGCGCTTAAACAAGCCGATATTGGCGTAGCAATGGGCATCACTGGCACAGACGTGAGCAAGGGTGCGGCGGAAATGGTGCTGACGGATGACAACTTCGCGTCTATCGTCGCCGCAGTAGAAGAAGGCCGCATTATTTATGACAATATCCGTAAATTTGTGCGTTACCTACTCAGTTGTAATGTCGGTGAAATTCTCGTCATGTTTACTGCATTGATGATCGGCCTTAAGATTCCGCTGATCGCGATTCAAATTTTGTGGATTAACCTCGTGACCGATGGACTTCCGGCAGTTGCGCTGGGCTTTGAAGGTCCCGAAAAGAACGTGATGAAGCGTAAGCCGCGCCCGATAAATGAGAGCATCTTTGCGGGCGGGATGGGGCGGCATATTGTGTGGGTAGGGGCGCTCATTGGCGTTTTAACCCTCGCCGGATTCGTTTATGGCTTCACCAGCTACGGCATGGCACCGTTCAGCGAAACGCTTGATCTTGAGAACTTTACGCGTGCCGCAGTCGTTGACCTGACGAATGAAGATATTGTGCCTGTCGAGTGGGATACCCTGAGCGTTGAAGAGCGCCTTGCCCTCTTAGAAAACAGCGACGAAGGAGAAGAAGGCAGCACAGGCATTTTGGGCGAAGCGGAAAAAGTGCCGCGCAGTATTGCCTTTACCGTGCTGGCCTTCGTACAGTTGTTCCATGTCATGGCAATTCACGGTGGAGATCGGATTTCGTTTTTCAGCGAATTCTTCAAAAAGAATATGCTGCTGTTCTGGGCGATATTATCCACTTTCGTGCTGCAACTCGCGGTAATCTACCTGCCCTTTTTGCAGAATATCTTCAAGACAACTGCTTTGAAGTTCGATGAATTATTGATCTCAATCGCGCTGTCATCCATTGTCCTATTTGCGGTTGAACTTGAAAAATTCATCGCCAACCGCATGGAAACACGGACTAAAGCCTAAAATCTTTGCTCGTTTTTGAGAGGATAAATATAGGGAGTGACACATCGGTCACTCCCATCGGACTCTCCTAGATAATTTTTCCCTGCATCATACTGGGAACAGCTACTCCCATCCGATCTAAGAGTGTCGGTGCGATGTCCATCAGTTGATGTCCCTGGATCTGCCCCAATCCGCGCTTTCCCGGCTCATACAAGATAAATAAGCCATGCGTATCATGATTGGCATCATCCGGCCCCGTATCATTTTCCAATGTGAAATGCTTGCCGTGTCCTAGGCTGCCCACTGAGCGCCAATGTAGGTCTCCAAAGTAAACGAGCAAATCCGGCGCGATTCCGTTCACTTGCGTATACACATCCTGCGGCTTAATCGCACGGGTATTCAGCTTCTCACCCGCTGCACCGGGAATCGCCTCTAACGCCGCTGCCAATTCATCGCGCACCTGCTCATAGGCTTCCGCCGGAATAATCCCTTGCGGTTCGCGCCCGGCGACATTCAAAAAGACGCGTCCATAATAACCACCCGAACCCCACGCCTTGGTCTGTGACCAATCGACCTCAGCGTCCTCAAACCGCATCAATTCGCCTTCTCGCGGCGGAGTCTTCAGCACTAGCCAGCCTTCACGCCACAGCCACTCATTTAAGCAGATTCCGCCGTCCATGCGTGTTACGCCATGATCGCTGACAACTAACACCGTGACATCATCACCCGCTAATGCCATCAAAGCCGCGATATGCCGATCCATCATTTTATAATAATCGCGGATCGCATCTTTAAATGAGCTGTCCGGCGTATAAAGGCGGTGCTGCGGGTCATGAAAACGCCAAAAGCCATGATGCACCCGATCCACTCCCATATCGACGTGCATAAAGAAATCCCACGCCTTATGTTTTATGGCGTGTGCAAGCAGCTTGAACTGAGTCTCTGACACATCAAATAAGCGTTGCAACAAGCCAGCTTTGTCCGTTGTGCGAAAGTCTTTGACATCAAAATCATACTCAGGCGTAATTTTCAAGACTTCCTGCTTAAATACCGCCGGATAGGTAAAAGCGCTTTCGACACTCGGCGTTAAAAAACAGCTTATCAGATGCCCATTCATCGGGCGCACTGGATAGGTCTGCGGCACACCTATCACCACCGATTCGCGCCCTGCCTCGCTCAAAATATCCCACACACGCGGCACTTTAATCGCGCTTGCATTCACCGTTGTCATCTTATCGTAACTGTAATCCGCCCGATTACGAAAGCCATACACGCCTAAAACGCCAGGGTCACGGCTGCTCAACATACTTGCCCAAGCAGGAACGGTGATACACGGCACTGCCGATTCCAGCCGCCCCCATGTCCCTTGTGCTGCGAGTTTATTCAGCGTGGGAAGATCATCTTTAAATTGTTCAAAAACCAAGTACGGGTCGGCACAATCCAGCCCAAACACCAAGACTCGCGCCGCTTTGCGCTCTCGTGTAAAGAATCGCATCAAAATTTATCCATCATGATTATGAAAAGTGATTAAGGGAATATCTGCGCGGGACATAAAAAGGACTCGTGTGAAATACTTTATTCACGCGAGATTGTACCACATTTCACACAGTGGCGGTTTGGGCTTAATTTCGGGTGGCGTTAGTAAAAATTCGGCTTCCGACCATAACAAGTATAATGCTCAGGAGATAAAGCACCAGAAGCGGCCCCATCACAAGGCTCATATTCACAGGATCAACGGTTGGCGTAATCAAGGCTGATGCTACGGCTGCCCCAACGATGGCGACCCGCCAATTTTTAATTAGCACCCGTGCGCCCACTAACCCCATCAACGATAGGATGAAAAAGACCAGCGGTGTTTCAAACGCGACACCCATCCAGAACAAGAGCGACGTGACGAAACTCAGATAATTATCCGCCGTCCACTCCGACTTAAATAAGTCAGGCTCGAACCCATTCAGAAAGCTGATCGCGGGCGGAATCAACACAAACCACGAAAAAGCGACCCCGATTAAAAATAATCCAGTGATCGCAGGCAGGGATAAAAAGACCGTGCGCTTCTCTTTTTTAGTCAGACCAGGAATCACAAACATCAAGACCTGATAGGTAATCATAGGGATGGCAATAATGCCGCCGACCAACAGCGACACGCGGAAATAAGCGACTACCCCGCCCGTCGGCCCCAACACGCTCAGTTGATCCGCATACGGGCGAATCAAATAATGCAGCACTTCCGATGCTGTAATCAGCCCGACAAGCGTCCCTAACACAACCGCCAAAAACGACCTCATCAATCGTCCGCGTAATTCGTTGAGATGCTCAAAAAAGCCCATCCGCAGTTCATTACTCTGCGGAACGAGGGGCGCGGACGGCGATTTTTCAATCTGACGACGTGTAGGCAAAGGCAGTTTTAATAGGGGCAAGGTTAATTCTCACTTTTTCCAGCGCCAGACCATGTTCCAAAATCGGCATTCGGCGCATCTTGCGATGGTGAGGACTCATTCCGATTAGTACTGGTCTGCACTGCGCTCGAAGATTTGGCAGGCGCATGACCATTGCTCTGAAGAAGCGGCTTCAAATTGGCAGCTTCACGAATCGCCTTATCTTCAGCCTTCACTTCGTCCACAGCCTGCTGAAAAGGGGTCTTAATCGGTTTGAGGGCGCTGTCCGCCAGTCGGTTAAGGTCACGCCGGGTGGGGATGTCTTTGGGGAGTTTTAAATCCACCCCAGCGGCATCAATCTCCTGTTGCAACCCTTGCATCAGCTCCGCCCACATTAAACGCAGCCTAGCCGTATATTTACCCAACAAATATGCCCATTGGAGCATTCGCTTGGGGCCAGCGATAATCAATGCAATAACCAGAATCAGGATGAGTTCAGTTCCGCCAATCCCCAAAATATTCACGACAGCTTCTCCGTCCCATTTTCGAGTAACTGCTGCAAAGCCAGCGGGTCATCCGCCAATGCGCCCAGCACGCCGTTTATAAAACGCGGTGTGCCTTCCGCGCCGAAGAGTTTTCCTAATTCTACCGCTTCATCAATCGCAACACCCACCGGAGTCCGTAAAAATATGGCAAACTCATAAATTGCCAGCCGAAGAATATTGCGATCTATAATGGCAACCTGCTCTAAAGGCCATTCAGGGGCAAACTGCTGAATCGCTTTATCCAACCGCTGACGATTTTCCATAACGCCCATCACAAGCTGCTGGAGATAGCTGCGCGTTTTTTCGGTCAAGACATGCGCGGCCAATTGTTGTTGCAACACAATTTCAATCGCATGACCAGCACTATCTACTTCATAAAGTGTCTGCAACGCCACGCGCCTTGCCGCACTCCGTTCATTCGTCGGGTCGGGATGCTCAACCACCTCACTCTCGACGATATCTTGCGGGTCAAAATCAAACGCACTTGCCGAATGGTACTCTTCCAATTTAATTTCAAACTCCAACGCAACTCATCATTTTCTACTTTCAGTTTACCTGAATTCCCTTACTTTGCCTACCGACGAATCTCCCATCATAAAATCTTTATCAAATTACGCACTTTACCCAAAAAAGTGGGAAATTGGGGTATTGACACCGACTTACAAGCTGTGGTATCTTGTAAAAGTACCTGATGAACCGTCATTACCCTTTATGCACTAAAGTCATAAGAAAGGAAAAGGCGCAAATGTTGTTCCCAATCACAATCGACATCGTGTATGTGGAACTCGGAGTAGCCGAGATCACATCACCCGCGCCCATTCTCTGCTAAGTAGGCAGAACGGTCACAGAAAATTCTGCAACCGCGGGCGCAATACCTCGCGGTTTTTTGTTGCCAAAATCAGGCGACACCAAACACACACCAACCGCGAGGGTTCTCTAAAAAGAACTGCGCGGTTTTTTTGACGGTGACACTTTTTAGAGCGCATCAGAAGCCTGTCTCAATGAAACAGGGAAGCGACTGGCACAGCCAGCAGTTCGTGAAGACCTAAACCAAGAAGGATAAAACATCATGATGCCATTTATGCAACATGAATTGAGCAAGCTGCACCAAGAGGAACTGCACCACCAAGCTGAAAAAAATCATTTAGTGAAGCAGGCCGCCCAAACAAGCCAACGCACCGCTTTCAACGTGGTCATGGCAGAAATAGGCCGTCAGATGGTCAATTTAGGGGAACGGTTACAGGAATATCAGCTAGAATCACCAACGCTGCAACCTGAAACCGCATCCTAACGTATTAAGTCTCAATCCATAAAAACTTGTCAGAATTGACAGTCTCATTCCGGGCATAAGGAAAAGTGCAACCATGATGCAATACGATCTTGATAAACAACACAGACATCAAATGATGAGCCAAGCAGAAAAGACTCGTCTGGCGGAGTCATCTCAAGATAATCAAACCAGCCGCCTCGCTCTTGCCAACGCCTATAGCACCGTTATGGCGGAAGTAGGCCGCCAGATGGTCAACGTAGGCCAGCGCCTGCAAGAACAACATGAGGCGGAAAACCGCCTTCAACCCGAAACCTCAAGGCTCTAAACAGCGCCTAAGAGTTAAAATAAAATAAACCGGAAAAAATTCCTATCACAAAGACAAGGAAAATCATGTACAACAACATCACACCAGAATTTCTCCAACAACACCGTGACGAGCTAATCCGTGCTGCCCAACAAGAACGCCTTGCTGAAAGCCTCCGTGCTGAAGAAGCCGGACGCAGCCCCGTAAATATCGTCATCGCAGAAATTGGTCGCCAAATGGTGACAATCGGTCAGCGGCTGCAAGAAATGAACGACGCGCCGCAGAAGAATTTCTCAGAATCTTAAACTGTGGGGCATATCGCAGCAATGGCTTATCAAGGCGGCGCTATGCTCTCAATGAATAATCTACGCCGGGGGTGGCATTTCTGTAGGAAGTTGTGGAAAGCGATTTTCCATAAAGACCATAATTTTAGGCGGTTCATGCTGCCCCACGAACCATAAATTGATCTGAGCACACACTTCCGCACTCAACAAAAAAATACATGCCGTTAAAAACGCCCACAGCATCAAGACAATCACCGTCGCAATACTCCCATAGACGAATTGAAAATTCGCTAAATTCGTGAGATACCATGCAAACGCCGCCTTCGCCAATTCCAGCCCAATCCCCCCAAACAGTGCCGCCGGCCATATCGCATCCCAATGGACGTACCGCGCCGGAACATACCGAAACAGCAGTACAAAAATGACCATGTTGATCCCCAACGGCAGCAGCACCGTCCCGATGGAAATCCACACACTCGGATTCGACAGCAGCACCGCATCCATTAAACTGAGCAAGCCCGAAGTCACAAATGAGGTCAGAACAAGCATAATCAACACCAGCGTCATCATAAAACCCAACAAACGCTGCCGCCACATACTGCGGCTCGTCGGTGCTTGGAAGATACTGTCCAATGCGGCGGTCAGATTAGAAAAAAGCCCAATCGCAGACCAGGCTAAGGTCGCCAGCGCGATTAGCCCAAAAGAAGAATTCTGGCTCAAGGCTTGATTAATGCTGTCACTCAATAAATTGATCGTATTGGTTTCATCCGGCAGAAATAACCGCAGCCCATTGGCGATTTGCTGCTCGGCAACGGTGGGTTCCAAAATTTTGCTAATCCCAATCGCCAGCAAAAGCGACATAGGGAACACCGAAAAAACCGCATAATAAGACAGCGCGGCGGCATTCCGCATTCCATAATTCTTAAAATTCATGATCGCCCGCCACAGATGGACAGGTAAAGCCCGCCATGTCGGATCAATTCGCATCCACTGCTTGATGATATAATCTAACGGTAGCGATGAGAGTATCTCAGTTTTCCAAGCGATAATGCGTTCTTTCCAGTTCACAATCCATCCTCATGAGGTTTACTTATGTCGATTATATCACCCAAACACGCGCTGATCTTCGATTTTGGCGGCGTTCTCATGAAAACAACCGATTACACCCCGCGCCATCGTTGGGATGATCGGCTCGGTTTGCCGCATGGCACTGTCGAGCGCGTTGTTCACGGCAGCCCAAGCTGGTTGCAAGCCCAAGCCGGCAGCCTCTCTACCGCAGCGTATTGGGACGACATCGCCAAGCAGCTTCATCTTTCCGCGGATGACATCCAAAGCCTGGCGGATGATTTCTACAGCGGCGACGAACTTGATTCGCAATTGATTGCTTATATCCGTCAACAACGCTCGGCTGGGTACAAGGTTGCACTTCTAAGCAATGATGTTCCCGAACTTACCAACAAATTATCCAAGTTAGGCATTAGTGATCTTTTTGATGCTCTTGTCATCTCCGCCCAAATCGGTGTCATGAAGCCTGCGCCGGATGCTTACCTCGCCGTCTTAGAAAGACTCAACATCCCGGCAGAGCAAGGCATTTTTATCGATGATCGGCTGGAAAATGTCGAAGGCGCACAGGCTATTGGCCTTATTGGAATCCATTATAAAGCGGAGATGAACCTTGCCACCGCGCTTGAGCGTTTTTTGGTAAACCAAAAGCAAGGTTAACCGTGCATAGAAACACAAAATACGCTACTATTTTTTACAGCTTATCGACTTGAGCTAATCAGGAGTTCTTATGTCTCAAAGACGCATCTATCTCACCCTATTGTTGGTGTTCCTATCGCTGCTGTTGGCTCCGGTAGCGCAGGCACAGTCAACCGATCTTGATTTTAATCAAATTCTCCGTTCCCTTGGGCCGCGCACAGACGGGTACGATAGTTTCTATATCATCCTCGATATTTTGCTTTACGCCGGCTTTTTTCTGGGTTTTGTCAATATGTTTCTCATCCCAGAGAAACAGCTTGGCCCCACCTTGATGAATTTCGCGGTCATGCTCTTGATCGTGTTTTCTAAAGTAGGTGTGGCGAATGCTTTCGGGGCGGACTCGGCACGTCATCCAAATGCTATCTTGAGCATGTGCGCCTTGCCTACATTGCCCGTCAACGCCATCATTTTTGTCTTTCCGTTGATTATCGCAGGGCTGGTTCGCAAAACGAATAAATATGGCGGTTCGCCTCCTTCCTTGATGGTCGCCATCTTAGCGGGTATTGTTGGTGGGGGATATTTCTTCCTTGCATGGGCGACTGAAATTAGAAACTGCGGCACGATCATCGGCATCGGAGGCTAATTCGCAGCGGCCTCTAACGTTTTACCATCCGTCCAAAGATGCAGCGTTCCGCCTTCATCAGTGCGGAAAATTGGCACATTATCCAACCGCGCTAATATGTCGGAATCAGGATCACCCCGACGGTTAGCGCGGTCTGTTTGTATCAAAACCGCCTGCGGTTGAACCGCTTGTAAAAACGAATCCCCTAAAGAACGGGCAGTGCCATGCTGCGGCAGTTGTAAGACCGTCGCTAAAGGCCACTGCCCGTTTTCCATCAAAGCCGCCTGCCCTTCCCGACTCAGATCAGAAGTCAGTAAAAATGAGATGTCACCCAAACCCAGCCGCAGCACGAGGGTATTTTCATCAATATCATCTGTTAGGGCTGGCTGCTCGTGCGGATGCAGTACTTCCAAACGCACCCCATCATCAAAATTCAGCGTGTAACCAGCACGAACAATCACGACTTCATGCCGCGCCAATTCTGCCTGCAACTGTGAAAATGCTTCACTTTGATTCGGCTGCCCATTCCAAAGTACAACCCCAATATCGTAACGCTCCAGAACAGCGGCCAGCGCCCCGATTTCAAATTCGTCAGGCTGCGTAATCACCAAAACCTCAATTTCACGATCTGTAAACGGCATTCGATCCCCAATCGCCGTCAACAGCCGCGATGGAAAACGCCCGCCATCCACCAAAATTTGTGCGCCGCCGGGTGTCTGTGCAAAAACGGCGTTGTTATGCCCTACATCCAACATCCAGACGTGCAGCTTGCCATCAGGCCGGCTCATCGCTACCGCGCCCATCAATATCGTCGTGGAAAATCCGGCAAAAATTACCGCACTCAAAACGCTCTGCCGCCGAACAAAACGCCCCAAACGCAGCCACCAATCCGGTTGTGTCGCGTGCATAAATGCCCATCCGATCAAAACCACAAAATAAAGCAGAATGACCCTGCGATCAATACGGAATTCCACATCTGCAAACGGCAGCCGCGCAAAAAGCCGCACCACCCCAATCGTCCATGAGAGCAAAATCATATCGAGCCAATAGAGGAATTGCGCCAGCGGCGGCACAAACACCAGCAGCACCGCCGCGCCGCCAATAATCATCAGCCACGACTGTATCGGCACAACCAAAAGATTCACCAGCAGCGTCACCACCGACAACCGATTGAAATAAAGGACGATCAACGGCAGCGTTGTCATCAAAGCGGCAACCGATACAACCAGAGGTTCACCTAAAAACTTACCCAATGGAACAGCCACCGACGATGGAAAAATCCGTTGCAAAAGCACATTGAAGCGTTCAGTTAAAGGCGTGGCGAAAAGCGCTAATCCCAGCGTGGCGAAAAAGCTCAACTGAAAGCCGATATCGAGCAAAACAGTCGGCTTCTGCAATGACATGACGAGTGCGACAAAAGCTAATGTTGCCGGAACATAAGTTTTCCGTCCTAGATTTTGCCCGATAATCAAAACGCTGCTCATCACCGCCGCCCGAACCACCGTCGCGCTCGCACCGACAAATAACGTATAAAGCACGATAACGGCTAAACCCAGAAACGCCCGCAGCCATTTGCGTGAGATGATGCCACTGAGGAGACCCATCACCACGCCGCTGATGATCGCCATATTAAAGCCGCTGATGGCAACGATATGCGCCGCACCAACCGCATTAAAATCATCTTGTAAGTCGCGGGAGATGCCTCGTTCATTGCCGAGCAGAATCCCCGCCAGCAGTCCGGCTTGCGGTTCCGGCAGAAAATCATTGATCGCAGCATTGGCCTGCCGCCGCACATCATACAGCGCTGCATAAATCGGACTGCCATACCCACTTGACATCACTTCAACCGCCGCGTTCTGCATGATGCTAAAAACACCCTCTCGCGCCAGAAAATCGGCATACGAGAAAGTATCGTATTCGGCGGGGGTGATGAGCAGTCCGGTCACGCGCACCCGATCTCCATAACGCACGTCCGCCGTTGACGGGGCATAAACCAGCACCCGTCCACCCATGTCATAGACATCCGCGCCGAGAATTAAGGTATCTATATCGACTTGAAGTTGGATGCGCTCATCACGGTTATCAGGATCAGTCGTAACAACGCCCTCAATCGTCAACCCACCTGTGTTGTTATAAGCCGCGATTGCGCTGGTCTGCGGGACGAAAGAAGCGCGTAAGCCGCCGAGCGCAAACGCCAAAAACGCGATATTGAGGATGCGATAAGCGGGGGTGCGCCATGCCAAGATGACCAGAAGTGCCAAAAACGCCGCCATCGCCAACCAGAGGGACAGGTCAAACGTGCCGTTCAGCCCTAACAATAACCCTACTGTCCATCCAACTGCGATATAAACGAGGCGCATAATTCAGCCAAGATATGAGCGGTTAATTAGCGTTCAGTTTACTGCAATTTACGCCGACGCGCTGCTAGAAATCGCTAACTTCCTCTTTTGAATGGTCTAAACGCTCGATCTACTGCAAACAAAATAAAAAACCACATCGCCAGCCGCCATTGCAGCGCCACATGCAGCGCATGACGTTCTACGGCATGAGAATCACCATGCCAATTCAGAAAGGCTATCGGATACACCAGCAGCAGTAGCGCTATCGGAATCGCATAACGCCAGTCCCAACCGCGTGTCAATACACTTGCGCCAAAAATCACCAATCCCGCCGCACTCAAGACCAATAAGCCCCATGTTTCGGTATAAAAAACCGCCGTGATCGGTTTCTGCCATGCCGGAATAACGGGTGTAGACATGTAATCAGTCAACAAATCGCGCTCATACAGCAGCAGTCGATTCCACCAGATCAGCGGTTCGGTCAGGCTCTCCACCGGACGCGAAAGCAAATATTCGGCATAAACGCGCTTGGCATCCTGATCGATCCAGTCCCCGAAAGCCGGAAAATCAAGATCAAATGACCACGCGAAGTTCCCCTGTCCGGCATAAGCCATCACCTCCGGCGTATTTGGCATCCCGCGATCAACGAAAAATTGGGTTTTATCGGGATACGGCAGAATGCGATGCGCCATCACATTGACCAGCGAATACTGCCAGCGCAATCCCGCGTCGGCATGGCGATTTTGCTGTACATAAATCGCCACAAATCCGATTACGACAATGAACGGTAAAACAAAGCAGGGGCGACTCGGCGAGTCGCCCCTACGGATATTAAATTCGGTAGGCACAACTCCACGAGTCGCCCCTAATTGCATAATCAACCCACCTACACTCACCAATACGATCAACCCCGCGATACCCAGCAGAAAATAACTGTTCGTGTCGCGGGTTTGTGACCAGAAAAACGCACAGATTAACACGATCAAGCCAGCAACAAACTGCATCGGCACTGAAAGCGCCTTGCGTTGGATGGCTGCACCGATCAACAACGCCAACGCGATCAGCACAACAAATAACGCATTCGAGAGGCTTTCCGAAAGCAGCATACTGTTCCAGAAAGCAATATCACGACTGAGACTCAGACATAAAATTACACAAAATCCAGTTATTTTCAGCAGCTTCGATTTCAGGACTATAGCAACCGCCCCCGCCAGCATCCCCCATCCGATGACGGCGACAATCCATTGAAACGCTGCAATGCGCTCAACGTTATTGGAAAGCAGTTTATACACCAACGGCAGCGTTAGGGGGCGGATCGCATTTTGCCATGCTTCGCCAATCGTCATGTCGTTCAGATAATCTTCCGATAAAAATGGCTGTGCGGGGATCATAGGCCGCAGTTGATACAAGCTGATGCCCACATAAACCACAAAAATCACGATCAACGCAATGTAAAATACGCGATTAGGTATCGCATCAAGCCGTCGTAGGCCGGCAGACAAGAATTCCGAAAGCGGTAAAAATACTTGGCTAATTAAATGTGTCCAGCCAAGCAGCCAAAAAGCGGCATAGGCCAAAATACCGATGAGAACAATTTGCACCGTATAACGCAGCGCGACATCGGGGCTGTAGAGGACACTGGCGACGAAAAGTTCATAAACGCGCCCGCTGTCATCCGGCAGAAGTACATAAATCTGTGGACGAGAAAAAGATTCACTGATGCAAAGGGTTTCTGAACCGATCAGTTCACGCCCTTGACCATTTATCCAAACGCCTTTGGCCTCGCTCACGTCCCAGCGCACCTCAGTGCAGCGCCCGATCACGACATCACGCGGAGTCGCAAAAAAGATACGCTGGTCATTTTCGGTAATATCAACCGTCAGCGGGGAAGTAAAGAGGATAGCGGATGCCATATCCACCGCTAGAAAAGCGACCATCGCCAGAAGCAAGATCGCCAAAAATTTTCTTGTCATGAAGGATTAAATCCTGATTACGCAAACAAAGCCGTCATTTTAGGCGACGGACAGAATTTTACGAGTCAGGATTTTGAACGAAAAACTTCGTTTAAGATTGTTCTACTTCGTCGGCGCGTTTGATGCTGATTTCTACAGGCTGGCGCTGGACGACCCCCGGCGCAGGATAGCTCCCGGCGGGTGCTTCCTCAGCCGCATAATCATTTTGCGCCACAGGTGGCTGAGAAACCTCGTTGATGCCATTCCGCACAATGTTGAGATTTTTGACCAACTGCTGCTCGAATCGGCTCAAAATTTGCACGACATATTGATCGGACTCGGCCTTAATCTGCGCGGCCTGCTGACGCGCCTGTTCGATCACGTTAGCAGCGCGATTGTGCGCGGCCTGAACGTTGATCTCTTGATCGAGCATCTGCTCACCCTTTTGACGTGCATTTTGCAAGATGCGGGCGGCCTCTTCATTGGCCTGCGCCAGCACACGATCACGCTGCGCTAGAATGCGGGCAGCTTTTTCGATTTCTTCAGGGATAGAAATCCGCATCTGGTCAATAATTTCCAGAGCGCGTTCTTCATCAACCATCGTAAACTTGCTGAAGGGCAAGTGCCGCCCCTCGTCAATCAGGTCTTCCAGCCGATCTACCAAATGTTGAATATCCATCTACCCACAGCCTCCCTTCGATTTAGTCCCGGATGCTCATTGTATAACCCGGACTATTTGGATTCGTCTGTAACTCTGCGAAACGTTCTGTCAGCGCGTCCACCACGAACAACGGCACCATCGAGGACACATCCCCGCCCAATTCCGCCACTTCGCGGATGGTGCTGGAACTGATGTGCAGATGCCCTTCGTCCGTCATAATGGCGACGGTTTCAATATTCGGCGCGAGTTTTTTATTGGCTAAATGATAACGAAATTCAAATTCAAAATCAGAAAACACCCGCAGCCCACGCACAATCGCCATCGCGCCCATACTCTGGGCATAGTTTACAACCAACCCAGAAAATTTCGCAACTCGAATATTACTATAGTCCTGAAAACAGCGCTGCGCCAATGCCATGCGCTCATCCACGCTAAATAGGAGTTTTTTCTTAGGCATATCGTAAACAGACACGATGACTTCATCAAAGACTTGCGCCGCACGCACGGCAATATCGATGTGTCCATTATGGATGGGATCAAATGAGCCGGGATAAACGGCGGTACGGGACATTAAATTTACTCCGATCAAAAATTAAGGAATATTCTAGGTCGTTTTAGCGGTCTATGCAAAAAAAGTGCTGAGTTTAAAGAATATCCATCACTCAGCACTTTTAACTCACCTTACGCAGCCAACCGCTCCGGGTTCAAAACCCAGAGCTACGCGCAATCTGGAAACCTCTAAAGAGGTTGAAGAACCTTTTTACTTAACCCCTTCAGGGGTTTTTAAACCCTCTAGCTGGCAGTTTTAAACTACCAGTGTCCAGTGATTTGAGTGTCTGCGTAAGATCAGCTCTTAACTCAAGTCACTATCATCATTGTGCAGCATATTCACGCGCTGCGCCAGCAAACGGTGCTGTTCATGCACCAAGTAGGGGTCTTCCTCGTAAATCGTGCGGGCTTCGCGCTGCGCCAGGCTGACTAAATCGGGTGTTATCCCTTCCATGAGTTTAAGCCCGGCTTGCCCGCTTTGCCGCGTCCCGACCAGATCACCCGGCCCGCGCAGCTTCCAATCAATTTCGGCGAGTTTAAACCCGTCCGTCGTGGATTCGAGCGCCATCAGTCGTTCAGTCGATTCTGGCGTATCGTTATCCGGGATCAACAAGCAGTAAGATGCATATTGTCCGCGCCCGACACGCCCCCGGAATTGATGCAACTGCGCCAAACCAAAGCGATTCGCGCCTTCAATGATGATCGTGCTGGCATTCGGCACATCGACACCGACTTCGGCAACAGAGGTCGTCACCAGCACATCATATTCATGATTGGCAAAGGCCGCCATAATTTCATCTTTTTCCGCTGGACGCATCCGCCCATGCAGTAGGCCGATTTTATAATCGAAAAAGACCTTTGTGAGTTGTTCGTAGGCTTCGATGGCGGAACGCGCCTCGATTTTCTCTGAAGCCTCGACCAGCGGATGAATGACAAATGCCTGCCGCCCCTGCTTAAGCTGCGACTCCATAAAGCTGTAAATGCGCTCCCGTTCCACATGCTCGACAACACGAGTCTGAATCGGGATTCTACCCGGTGGCATCTCATCCATCACCGAGAGATCAAGATCAGCGTAAAGCGTCAGCGCCAAAGTACGCGGAATAGGGGTTGCCGTCATTACCAGTACATGCGGATTACTGCCCTTGCCGCGCAACGCACCGCGCTGCTCCACGCCGAAGCGGTGCTGTTCGTCAATTACGACCAACGCCAAATCTTTGAAGTCCACACCTGATTGAATCAGCGCATGAGTCCCGATGACAATATCAATCGAACCATCCGCCAAGCCTGAATAAATGCCTTCGCGCTCAGTGCTGCTTAGGGCGCTCGTCAGCAGCCCAATCACCGGTTTGCGATCACCGGGGATATTCTCTAACGCCCGACCAATCCCGCGATAATGCTGCTCGGCAAGGATGCTGGTCGGTGCCATAATTGCCGCTTGTTTACCATTGGCGAAGGCCATCGCCATCGCGGTTGTTGCTACTGCGGTTTTACCAGAACCGACATCCCCTTGCAGAAGGCGGTTCATCGGCACATCAGTGCTGACATCACGCCGAATATCTTCAATTGCACGGCGCTGCGCCCCCGTCAGTGGATACGGAAACACCGTCTCGATGAACGACTCTAAAAAGTCATCGGGGATATAAAGGGCTGTTCCCGGTACAGACTGCCACTCGCGCCGATTCGCCAGAATCGCTAATTGCAGCAGTAAAAGCTGGTCGAAGATAAAACGGCGGCGGGCATGTTCCAGATGATCCCAGCCTTCCGGGAAGTGCAGGTTTTTGATCGCCCACCCCAGATCGCCCAACTCAGCCCGTTCCAATGTCGCTGCCGGGATGTAATCCGGCAGGCGCTCCGCCCAATACTCGATTGTGCTTTTCATCAGCTTCCGCAGCACCCTCGCGCCAAGTCCTTCCGTCAGCGGATAGACCGGCACGATGCTGGGCGTGTGCAGATTTTCCGCATCGATTTCTTCCCATTCAGGATTCGTCATCTGCAAGCGATTGCCAAAAATCGAGGTTTTGCCAAAAGCAGCAATCTGCATCCCGCGCCGGACTTTTTGTATCATCCAGTGCTGGGCAAAAAAGATGATGTTCAATACGCCAGAGCCATCATCCACTTCCATATAAAAATCTTTGCGCCCGCCCCGTGCGATTCGAATCTGCGTGGAGCGCACAGTCCCTAGAATAGTCACCGTCGCATTCGGCTGCAACTTGCTGATGTAGGTCAACTTGGTGTAATCATCATAACGACGCGGCAGATAAAACAGCAGGTCATTGATGGTGTTGATGCCCAGTTTTTCCATCGTTTTCGCCATACGCGGCCCCACGCCCTTCACGGTTTGCACCGAGGCGCTCAACCCGTGCATAATGTCGGCGGCGGCTTCTGGCGCGATCTTCGTACGCGGTTTACGTGGCGCACGGGCTAACTTCGGCTGCGGCGGAATATCCGGCTCAAAACGCAGCGGCGGCCCCTTACGGAAATAAGGATCACCCGTAAATTCCTCGGACTCGCGTAGGAAATCGTCATGTGATGAAGACTCATCAAAATCCCCGTCATTATTGCGCGGCGGACGCTCACGCCTTTGCTCACGTTCCGGCAGGCGCGGCTGCTCGCGGGGACGATTATCATTCACAGGCTTACGGCCTTGGCTTTCTTGCTTTTTCGGCTGCGGCGCACGTTCTGACTCTCGCGCACTGCGTTCTCGGCGTTCCGGCTCACGCGATTCAGGCCGAGTCGCTGGGCGCTCTACGGCGCGATTTTCAGCAGCACGTGTTTCCGTAGGCCGATTTTCTGGGCTGCGCTGTTCAGTAACAGGCGGCGCAACATCACGATTAGGCGGATTACCCCGCTCCCCGCCACGTTTTTCATTATCCCGTTCTCGCCCTTTTTCCGGTTGGCGCTGTTCACGACGCTCTTGTTTAGGCGGGCGTTCCCGTTCCGGCGGACGTTCCCGTTCTTTCGCTGGCGGCGTTGCTTGATTCTGGACGGGCTTTGTCGCCGATTCTCGCTCGGATTCCGTCACTTGATATTCAGGCGGCGCGGGAACACGTCCCATAATCCGATCAAGCATATAGCTGACGGTTGTATGACGTTCCTCACGGTTATCAATCACCTCATATTTTTGCAGAAGCGACGACAACTCATCCACCAATTTATGATGTTCGGGTTTCCGTGCTTGTTGGTGGGCATTCGTTATCCAATTGCGCTCGTATGCACCTAAACCGCCGATCACGGCGTTATTTTTATAGCCCTGTTCGCGTTCCAGCTTCAGGATTTTTACTAAAGTTTCTAATGCAGATGGCATATTCCGTTAATTTCTCCAACCCTTTTTTAAGATCGCCGCACCAATAGCACCCGGCCCAATATGCGTCCCCAACGTGGGGCCAATCATGCCGGTGATCGTCTCTGGCGGCAGCACGTCCCGCAGCATCCCGCGCAGTGTCTCTAACGCAGCAGGATTATTTACGTGCAAAAGCGCTAATTTATCGATTTCACCCTGTTCGCGTACTAAGGTCGCCAATGCCTCCAGCGCTCGCCCAAACGTGCGAACACGCGCCGTCGCGGAGACATCGCCTTCTAACACATGCACCACTGGCTTAATTTGCAACAGCGCCCCAATGTTCGCCGCCGCCCAACTCACCCGCCCACTTCGGCGTAAAAATTCCAGCGTGGCAAGGCTGGCATACACGCTTTGATGCTTTTGCACACGATAAATCGCTTCAATCGTCTGTTGAATATCGCCAGTTTCCGCCGCCACTTCCGCCCCGGCCAACACTTGCCACCCGATCCCCATGCTCAATTGCCCACTGTCGATCAATGTCACGCGGTCAGCCGGAAACCCTTGCAGCGCCAGCCGCATCGCGTTATAGATGCCGCTGAGTTTAGCGGGAGTCGTAATCACAATCAGATGATCCGCGCCCGTAAAAGCCTGTTCTAAAGCCAATCGTGCAATTTCCGGCGGCATAGCGGCAGTTGTGGGGGTTTCTTTCATGGCGGGAAGTTGATTATAGTAATCTTCGCGCACCAACTCAACACCGTCATCGGCGTAGCTGCGCCCCCCAAAATTGACGAAGCACGGGACAACGGTAATAGCCCATTTTGCCGCTAATTCGCTGGGAATATCACACACACTGTCAGTCGCAAATTTAATTTTCTTAAAAGTCATTGTCTATTTCGTCCACTTCACGTTCAAGGATGACCATTCCCGCCGCATCCGCCCCGATTAATGCCGCCAGTGTCGCCCCATAAATCGCGTAAGGAAACCGCCGTTCCGGGAATTCCAGCGCCAGCCGATCTTGCAGCCCGCGTGTTTGTTCGCTGATCGCCGCCCGATGCTGTAAAATCAGCACATCCTCGATTTCTTCTTCTGTAAATTCTACAGCAAATTCGACCAATCGTTCTACCGCTTGTCCACGAGTTTTGACTTTTTCAATCGGCATCAACTTGCCATCTTCAATCGTCACAAATGGCTTAATGCCCAGCATCGTCCCCAAAATTGTGTGGGAAGGGGTCATGATCTGGTTTTGCAGCAGAAAATCGAGTGATTCCACACAATAAATGGAATAAAGACGGTCAACCGCGCCGCGCGCCACCCGCACCATATCCTCAAATGTCGTTTCTTGCTTAATCGCCCTCGCAGCCGCAGCCACCAACATTCCCTGCGCCGCATCCAAAGTTTGCGAATCGATCACCGCCACCTGGCACGATCCGACCATCTGCTGCGCCGCGACACGGGCATTTTGCCAGCTTGGGTAAATTTCCCGCGAGGCATGAATCGAGATAACCCCATCATAATCTCTCGCCAGCCGACCATAAATTTCGCCGTAGTCCGCCGCAGTAGGTAACGTCACAATCGGCGCTTTAGGCTGGTTAGCAATCAACTTTAGCGCTTCTTCTGGGCTTAAGTCGATGCCTTCACGATAAATTTTGCCATTTATCGTCAGTTTGTTGGGAACAACCGTCACCGGATGCTGCTGCAAAAACTGGGCGCTGGCGAAATGTGCGCCGCTATCCGTGACAATATGAACATTGACCATAAATTATTCGATACTCAATATAATCGGGTAAAGCGGTTGTCCACCCGCGACGATTTCAAAATCCAGCGTTTGGAATAACGCAGAAAGTTCATCAACCAATATCTGCGCTTGTGCCTCGCTCATCGTATCCCCATAGTATACCGTAACGAGTTCGTATTCGTATGCCCTAGCTTTATTCAGCACTTCGTAGGCCACATGCGAGATCGAATCGCCAGCCGCAACCAATTTATCTTCCAATAACCCAATGATTTGTCCCTGCTGAACAGCCAGCCCATCGAGCGATATATCGCGGGTTGCCGTCGTAATTTCCCCCGTGATTATCCGTCCAACCGCCTCGATCATCGCATCCAGCACAACCGTTACGTCGCCTTCTGCCTTTATATCTAGCACCGCCAACAGCGCACTAATCCCCTGCGGCAGGGTCGTCGTCGGTACGACATGCACCTGCTTACCCCGCGCCAAAGCTGCCGCCTGTCGCGCCGCCATCACGATATTTTTATTGTTCGGCAGCAAAATAATGTGTTCATTCGGGACGGAATCAATCGCTGCCAAGAAATCTTCTGTGCTGGGGTTCATCGTTTGTCCGCCAGCAATCACCCGCGCCGCGCCTAACCCCTCATAAAATAACGTCTCTAAGCCTTCGCCGCTGGCAACCGCGATTACCGCCACGCCTTCTACCTGGCGCAAGGATGCGCCCTCCCGCGTTAGACGATTTTCGACATAGCGCTGATATTGAATCTGCATATTTTCTATCACAATATCGTCGATATGTGCGCCGGAACGAATAGCGTAAGACAGTGGTTCTCCGGGATCATTGACATGCACATGGACTTTGATAAGCGTAGAATCGCCCACGACTAATGTTGACCACCCCATCGCGTCAATCGTCTCGCGCACCACCTCAACATCCATATCCGCGCCGCGCATCAAAAACTGGACATCGTATCCGTAACCCTCGGCACTTCCTGGTTCCAGTGCTTCCTGCCAATTGCTAGAGGGTATCGTTTCATCAACTTGAGGCTTCTCAGAAAACGTAACCGTCTCGCCCCGTAATAAGCGCTGCATCCCTTCCAAAATATACAGCAAACCCGCCCCGCCAGAATCGACCACACCCGCTTGCTTGAGTACTGGCATCATCTCTGGCGTTTCTTGCAAAGCGGCACGAGCCACCTCTACCAATCGGTCAAATGCGCCGCTAAGATCGTTATTCGCGGCTGCGTAGTCCGTCAGCACAGCAGCGGCTTCTCTTGCCACTGTGAGGATTGTTCCCTCGACTGGCTGAATCACCGCTTTATAAGCAGAATCAACCGCTCTCTGGCAAGCATAAGCAAATATTTTTGCGTCAAACACCTCTTGTCCACGCAACCCTTCCGCAAAGCCACGCAAGAGCTGCGAAAGGATCACGCCAGAATTTCCCCGCGCCCCAAGCAGCGCCCCTTGTGCTACACCCTGCGCCACGATGCCAACATGCGCTTCATCCATCTGCGCCACTGCATCGTAGGCTTTTTGCATCGTCAGCCGCATATTCGTACCCGTATCACCATCCGGCACGGGAAAAACGTTCATCTGGTTCACCCGCGCTTGATGTTGTTCCAGCCAAGCTAAACCAGCGGCAACCAACCATTTTAAGCTGTGACCATCACACACTTGTCTTTTAATTTCGACAACCATCATTAACTCGCTTAAGGTATTCTTATAAAGGCTTACGCAGTTGACCAAATTTTGTGGTAGAAGTTGTTACTTTAT
>Ga0335394_10000156_pt1 | contig 67017 bp, 50 predicted proteins | sample MAT03_FD_205741 | JGI IMG/M metagenome (GOLD analysis project Ga0335394, IMG submission 205741) | Freshwater microbial communities from Lake Fryxell liftoff mats and glacier meltwater in Antarctica - MAT-03 (spades assembly) (version 2) ... | reverse complement strand
TCGTAGGTCAGCAGATTGCGGATGGCGTTGCGGCGCTCCAGGCTCTTCGGCTCCGCCCAATAGGCCTTGATCGGCTTCCAGAAGTCGTTGTCCAACCCCTCGTCATACGCGTTGCCGTTCTGCACCGCGATGGCGCTGATTCGCTCAGGATGAGCCGAGGCTAGCCGATAGCCGACCGGGGCGCCGTAGTCCTGTACATAGAGGGCATACCTGGTCAGGCCGACTTTCTCGGTGAACTCGTCGATCACCTTGGCCAGGTTGTCAAACGTATACGTAAATTTGTCGTGCGTCGGCATCGAGCTGTGGCCGTAGCCGGGATAGTCTGGTGCAATGACGCGGTACTTGTCGGCGAGCGCGGGAATCAGGTTGCGGAACATCTGCGAGCTGGTCGGGAAACCATGCAGCAGCAAAATCGCGGGTGCGTCCTTCGGGCCGGCCTCGCGGTAGAAGATGTCGAGGTCGCCGACCTTCACGGTCTTGTGCAGCACCTTGACCGGCGGCTCTGCCCCGATCGAACTTGAGCCCCAGCCACAGGCGACCAGCGTCAGCAGGGCGACAGCCAGATTCGATGATGTCGTGCGGATCATGAATACCTCTCCTGGATCAAAGGGGGGCCGATAAGATCTGGGGGATCAACCCAAGCGGACCGTTGGCCAGCGCGATCGGCTGGCGGAGTCCGTCAAGCACGGCCGGAGAGGTGGCCGAGGCTTGCATCATACGGAGGCAAGGGGGCGCAAGAAAGACCTAGAGTCAGAACCGGGTGCTACTGGCGGCTAGCGCCTTGCCGCTCAGATCCGCAGCCCCTGGCGTTTCCTTCCTCGCCGTAAAGAAAATCGCAGCCCTCTCCGTGTGCCTGCCACGTTAGGCCGACTCAAAGTTTGACGGGCCCATCGCCGCGGTTGTATACAAGATAGACAAACTTCCGGGCGGGTTCTTTTTCGAAGGCAGGCTTTGCGTGGCTTCTTCCTTCTCCAAAAATGCCTACGAGCATATCCGGGCCAAGCTGGCGCAGGGACTGGTCGGCGGCTCGGAACTGTCCGAGCCCACGCTGGCCCGCGAGCTGGGCATCAGCCGCACGCCGGTCCGCGAGGCGATCCGCCGGCTGGAGTCCGAAGGACTGCTGGAGCAGCGCCCCAAGCAGGGAACCTTTGTCCGCCAGGCCGACCGCCGCGAATTGGATGAGATCTACGAACTGCGGGTGTTGATCGAACCGTTCGCCGCCGGGCAGGCCGCCCTGAAGATGACCGACGCCGAGCGGGCGGAGGTCCGATCGCTGGTCGAGCAGATGGCCGAGATCGTGACACGAGCTCGAGGCCGCAAGGACGAAGCCGCACGAGCAGCTGATCTGACCCGGCATGCGGCGCTCGACACCGCGCTGCACGAGGCGCTGGTCATCGCGGCCGGCAACCGCCGGATCCAAAAGATCATCCTCGACGCCCGTGTGCTGACGCAGGCCATGAGCTTTCCGCAAGACTCGCCGATGGGAGCCTTGGCCAGCATGGAACGGGCCATGGTCGAACACGAAAAGATCGTGGAGGCTGCCTGCGGCGCCGACGCCCGTGCCGCGCGGCGCACGATGCACCAGCATCTGGTGCGAGCCCGCAAGAGTGCGCTGGCCTACTTCGACTGGCTGGAGCGCAACGCCGGAACATAACGCTGCTTCAGGCGACTCTGCTTCAGGCGGCCGAGCTGGGCGTAGGGGTCGCGGGGGGCACGGCCGGCTTGGTGGCCCGGCGTTCGTTCTGCCGTTTGCGAATCCGCGCGGCCTCGTCGTGGATGTTCACCAGCGACAGCCGCGTGGCCCAAAACAGGTTCGCACTCCCTGCAACGAGCCCAGCTCCGCCCATTAACCCCAGCACCAGACTGAGCCCGGCGATTCCGCTGAACCACACCGAATCCTGAAAAGATGTCAGCGCGGCTCCGATCAACGTGACCAGCGTGGCCGCCGAGAAGGACCCCAGCGAGATGTAGATGGCATGCAGCGCGGTGAGCAGCAAGCCGGCCTGAATCTCGACCCGATCCACCTGGTTCATGAGATACGAGGTTTCGTCCTCGGAGAGGCCCCCTTTCTCGCTCAGATTGTAGAGTTCCTGCATGCGGTCGCGAGTCCGCAGCATGCGGTTGATGGTGCTCATGGCCAGCAAGCTCGAGGCGTTGGTCAACAGCGCCGGGGCCGCGATGAAGGTCATGACTGCAAAGGGAGTCTGTGTAATATTGATAGGATCCATGTCCACAAACTAACGCAAAGCAGGCCGAGCGAGGAAGGGGAACTGGCTGGGCGAGAGCGCGCGAGGGGTTTCGCCCTCCCCACCTTGAGACTGAAAAATCACTCCAGCTTGCGTCGGTAGAGCCAAAGGCTGTTGGCCACCACCGATACGCTGCTCAGCGCCATCGCGGCGGCGGCTCCGGCCGGCGGAAGCGACACGCCCCACAGCGGCACGAACACGCCGGCGGCCAGTGGAATGAGCACCACGTTGTACAGGAACGCCCAGACCAGGTTCTGGCGAATGGTCCGCAGCGTGGCGCGGGCCAGGCGAATCGCCCGGGGGACGCCGCGCAGATCGGACTGCACCAGCACGATGTCGGCCGCCTCGATGGCCACGTCAGCGCCGGCGCCGATGGCGATTCCCAGCGCGGCTGCTGCCAGAGCTGGCGCGTCGTTCACACCGTCTCCCACCATGGCAACCTGCTGCCCCGCGGAGGTGAGCCGGCGGATCTCGGCCTCCTTGCCACTGGGCAGGACGCCGGCCAGCACCTGGGTGATGCCGGCCTCGGCAGCGATGGCTTCGGCGGTCGACGGATGATCGCCGGTTAGCATCTGCACCGATAGCCCCATGGCGCGCAGTTCATCGACGGCCTGGCGGCTGTGCGGCGCGATGGGGTCGGCCACCAGGACCGCCCCCAGATAGCGCCCTCCGCGCGCGACCAACAGCGGAGTTCGCCCTCGCCGGCGTTCCTCGGCCAGACGCTGTTTCGTGCTCTCCTCGCCTGGGAACAGGTTCCCCAGCAGCCCTTCGTTTCCCACGCGGATCTCTTCGATCGCTTCCCCCGACCCGCGCTGGGCGATGATCCCTTGGCCGGCGATCAGGTTCAACTGCTCGGCCGGCTGCACGGTCAGCTTGCGTGCCGTCGCCTCGTCGACCACGGCTTGCGCCAACGGGTGCTGGCTGAGCCGTTCGGCGCTTGCCGCAGCGGACAGCAGCTCTGCTTCGCTCACGCCGGCCGCCGGAAGCAAGGCCACCACCTTCGGCTTGCCGAGCGTCACGGTGCCCGTCTTGTCCAGAACCACGGTGGTGATGCTGCCGGCCGCTTCCAGGGCTTGAGCCTCTTTGATCAAGATTCCTTGCTCGGCGCCCCGGCCGCTACCGGCCATCACGGCCGTCGGTGTCGCCAGGCCCAGCGCGCACGGGCAGGCCACCACCAGCACGGCGACCGCCGCGCGGATTCCTCCCGTCGTATCGCCCACCAACATCCAGACGGCCAGAGTCACGGCGGCCGTGACCAGCACTGCTGGCACGAACCAGCCGGTCACGCGGTCGGCCAGCTTCTGCACCTCGGCCTTCGATTCCTGCGCCCGCCGGACCAACTCGACCACTTGAGCCAGCACGCTTTCGCCGCGCGGCTTGGTGACCCGGGCGACCAGCGCCCCGCCGCCGTTGATGGTGCCGGCCAGAATGGTATCGCCCGGCTGCTTCTCGACCGGCAGCGACTCTCCGGTGAGCCAGGACTCATCGGCGGTCGACGTGCCCGTCAGCACCTCGGCATCGAGCGGCACCTTTTCGCCAGGGCGAACCAGAATGCGATCGCCAGGGACCAGCGTGGCCGGCGAGACCGAAACCGGTTCGTCCCCCGCGGCCAGCAGCGTCGCCTTGGGGGGAGAGAGGTCCATCAGCTTCTGAATGGCCGCCGAGGTGCGGCCTTTGCCGCGGGCTTCCAGGTATTTTCCCAACGTGATGAACGTGAGGATCATGGCCGATTCCATGAAGTACATCCCGGGCATGTGCCCAGCCGCATGGGCGGTATGTCCCAGCGAGAAGGTCACGGACAGCAAGTCGTAGACGCCAGCCAGCCAGGCCACGCCGGTCCCTAGCGCGACCAGCGTGTCCATGTTGGTCGACGCATGCCGCATCCGCTCGACCGCCCCGCGCAGATAAGGCCAGCCGACATAAAACTGCACGGGCGTAGACAACGCGAACAACGCCCACACGGTGGCCGCGGGCGAAAGGAACGCTCCGTACGAGATCGCCAGGATTGGCGCGAGCAATGCGGCGGCCGTGACGAATCTGGCCTGCCAGGCCGCGACATCTCGAGCCCGACGCTCGGCCTGCGCCGCCCCGGCGTCGTCCACCGGCGGAGGAACATGCGCGGCATAACCGCTGGCCGCGACGGCCTGCGACATCGCATCGAGCGTGGCCCGCTCGGGTTGGTACTCAACCCAGGCTTGCTCCGTGGCCAGATTCACGCGAGCGTCACTCACGCCAGGCACGCTCTTCAAAGCTCCTTCCACTCGTCCCACGCAGCTGGCGCAGTGCATCCCCTCAATGTCGAGCAGGGTCCGCTCGAGCTTGTCTGCGGCTCGAGGAGCGGAACGAACCGGCGACAGCGCGACGAACGTAGGGAGTAAAGTCGCGGGAGCCGCTGGCGAAGAAGGCATCGAAAGCCCGAACACCCGTGGCGAGGAAGGAGCTGGAGTAGCGGGCGAGGACGTGGGGACCTGATAGCCGGCTTCCACCACCGCCGCTGCCAGCGTTTCGCGCGGTACCGCCTGATCGGCGAAGGTGACGCTGGCTTTCTTATCCGCCAGGCTCACCGTCACCTCTTGAACGCCGGGTACCTTCGCCAGCGCGGCAGTCACCGAGCGCACGCAGTGCTGACAGGTCATGCCTTCAATCGGAAGTTCGGTGGAAAGAGCCAACATCGCACTTGCTTTCAAATCTGGTGAAAATCCTCATCCGTCTCTAGCCGGTAGATCTCCCCTGCATGCTTTCCTCGACAATCCTTCGAGTTCACATTCATCCAGTCAATCACGATCCCGGTCGCCGACGGCGTTGTCGGGTGAAAAACCTCATCCGCATTTGCGCGTTTCCTCATGGTAAAGGCCGGCGTGCGTATTAGTTTACAGCATGCGCTTCCCTGCCGCGCTCCAACCTCCCCACCGAGCATCCCTCATGCGCACGCGACTCGTTACTACGGCCCTCGCGCTTTCGCTGTTCTCGCTCTCGGTTCCGGCCTGGTCTCAAGAAGTCAAAACCCCTGCCCCCAAGGCGGGCGAAGCCATCCCCCCTCGCGGGGCCGACGGCCGGGTGTTGAACCTCGACTTCGAGACCGGCACGCTCGCTGACTGGACCGCCGAAGGAGAAGCTTTCGCCCGGCAGCCGATTGAGGGAGACACCGTCCACGCTCGCCGTGCGGAGATGCACAGCCGCCACACCGGAAAGTACTGGATCGGCACCTACGAAGTCGGCAGCGACAAGCCCCAAGGAACATTGACCAGCGCTCCGTTCAAGGTCACGCATCCCTGGGCCAGCCTGCGCGTGGCCGGCGGCGGGCATCGCGAAACGGCCGTGGAGTTGCTCGCGGCCGATGGCAAGGTTTTCTTCTTCGTCTCCGGACACGAGACCGAAGACCTGGAGCAAGTGGCCGTCGATCTCACCAAGCAGCAAGGGCAGGAGATCCGCATTCGTCTGGTCGATCGCCACAGCGGAGGTTGGGGGCATCTCAACTTCGATGACTTTCGTTTTCACTCCGAGAAGCCGGTGGCTGCGACCAAAGCTCCGGTGAATATCTCGGCCGACACCTATGCCCACAACGGCCTGTCGCCGGCCGAGGCCGCCAAGGCCATGCGCGTCCCCGAGGGCTTCGGCGTGCGGCTCTTCGCCGGCGAGCCCGAGGTCCAGCAGCCGATCGCCATGGCGCTCGACGATCGCGGCCGGCTGTGGGTGGCCGAGGCCTACTCGTATCCCGTCCGCGTCCCTGAGAAAGAAGCTCGCGATCGGATCGTGATCTTCGAGGACACCGATGGAGACGGCCGGCACGACACCCGCAAGGTTTTTGCCGACAAACTGAATCTGGTGAGCGGGCTGGAACTGGGCTTTGGCGGCGTGTGGGTCGGTGCGGCGCCCCACTTCCTGTTCATCCCCGACCGCAACGGCGACGACGTCCCCGATGGCCCCGCCGAAATCCTGCTCGATGGTTGGGGCTACCAGGATACGCACGAAACGCTCAACACGTTCATCTGGGGTCCCGACGGCTGGCTCTATGGTTGCCACGGGGTCTTCACGCACAGCCGAGTCGGCAAGCCGGGAACGCCCGACCAAGAGCGGCAGGCGATCAACGCCGGCATCTGGCGCTACCATCCCAAGCGGCACACGTTTGAAGTCTTCGCCCACGGCACCAGCAACCCATGGGGCGTCGACTTCAACGACCAGGGGCAGGCGTTCCTGACGGCCTGCGTCATCCCGCATCTGTTCCATATCATCCAGGGCGGGCGTTATCACCGGCAGGCCGGCAACCATTTCAATCCGTACACCTACGACGACATCAAGACGGTCGCCGTCCATCGACACTACGTCGGCGGCAGTCCGCACGGGGGAAACAACCGCAGCGACAGTGCGGGCGGCGGCCACGCCCATTGCGGGGCCATGATCTATCTGGGAGGCAAATGGCCGTCGTCGTATCGCAATCAGATCTTTATGAACAACATCCATGGCCAGCGTCTGAACATGGACGCTTTGAGCGCCAAGGGATCGGGCTTTGAGGGGAACCGCGCCCCCGATTTTCTGTTCTCGAACGATCGCTGGTCGCAGATCCTGAACCTGCGCTACGGCCCCGATGGCGACGTTTATGTGATCGACTGGTACGACAAACAGGCCTGCCACACCGGTGACGTGAAGGCGCATGACCGCTCAAACGGCCGCATCTTCAAAATCGTCTACGAGGGCAAAGACGCGCCGGCCTGGACCAAGGCCGCGCTCCCCAAGGATCTGCAGCAGCTCAGCGACACCGAGCTGGTCGCACTCGGTTCACACCCGAACGACTACTTTGTGCGGCACGCCCGACGGATTCTGCAGGAGCGCGCTGCCAAGGGAGATCTTGCCCCGGCGCGATCCGAAGCTGCCAAGCTGCTAAAGGACGCCAGCGAGAGCGTCCGCCTGCGGGCTTTATGGACGTTGCACGTCACCGGCGGAGTGGACGAAGCGGCCCTGGCGCTGGCCCGCGCCGATCAAAGCCCGTTTGTCCGCGCCTGGTCGATCCAGCTCGATCTGGACCGCGCGGACCTGAAGCCGAGCGTAAAGACCGTGGACGGGCTCTGCCAACAAGTCCCGCAAGACAAGCTCGCTTCGCTGGCCGCGTTGGCCAAGAGCGATCCCTCGCCGGTCGTACGGCTGGCGTTGGCTTCGGCCGCCACGCGGCTCGTCCCCGCGCTCCGTTGGGAGATCGTCGAGGGGCTGGTCCAGCACTCCGAAGACGCCGGCGATCACAACCTGCCACTCTTGTACTGGTATGCCGCAGAGCAGCTTGTCCCCCTCGACCCCGCCCGGGCGTTGCAACTGGCAGCCGGGGCGAAGTTGCCGCAGGTGCAGGGCTTTCTCTTCCGCCGGCTGGCGGAGTTGGGCACTCCGGAGTCGCGCAATGTGCTGGTCGCCCATTTGCTCGACAACGTCGACTCCGCTCGGCAGAGGATTGTGCTGGAAGGGCTGACCGCGGCCTTGGCGGGCCGTCGGCAGATCGAGATGCCCAAGCGCTGGGGCGAGGCCTCGGCCAAGCTAGCCGGCAGCAGCGATCCGCGAGTAAAGGCCCTGGCCGGCTCGCTCAGCGTGACCTTTGGCGACGCGGCCGCGTTCGACGCCCTGCGCAAGACATTGGCCGATTCCAAGGCCGATCTCGCCCCGCGGCAAGCCGCACTGGCTTCGCTCGCCGGCGCCAAAGACGCCCAGCTTCCCGCGGTGCTGCACGCCCTGGTCGCCGAAGAGTCTCTTCGCGGGCCCGCGCTGCGCGCCTTGGCTCTCTACGATCATCCGCAAACGCCGGACGTTATCCTGCGGGGCTATGTCGGCTTCAGTCCCGAGGCCAAGCGCGACGCCCTCTCCACTCTCGCCGGCCGCGCGGCCTATGCCTTGCCGCTGATGGCCGCCATCGAAGCCAAGACCATCCCGGCCACCGATCTCTCGGCCGATCTCGTCCGCCAGCTCCACAACCTGAAGAACCCCGAGATCGAGTCGCGGCTCAAGTCGCAATGGGGCGCCGTTCGCGACACGCCTGAGGACCGCTTGAAACTCATCGCCGAGTACAAGCAGCTCATCATGGGCCCCGGCGCCAAGCCCGACGTCGCCCTGGGCCGCGCGGTCTTCGCCAAGACCTGCCAGCAGTGCCACACCCTGTTTGGTACGGGCGGAAAGGTCGGCCCCGAGCTGACGGGCTCGAACCGGGCCAACCTGGACTATCTGCTTTCCAACATCGTCGATCCCAGCTCCGTGATGGCCAAGGAGTACATCCCCTCGGTCCTGGCCATGAACGACGGTCGCGTCGTGACCGGCATCGTCAAAGCCAACAACAACGGGGTCCTGACCGTGCAGACGGCCAACGAGTTGGTCCTGATTCCGCAGACCGAGATCGACGAGATGCAGGCGGGCAACAAATCGATGATGCCCGACGACATCTTGAAACCGTTCAAGCCCGACGAGATCCGCGCGTTGGCCGCTTACCTGGCCAGCCCCGCCCAGTCGCCGATGCTGCTGACTCAAGACAACGCGGCCGCCTTCTTCAATGGCCGCGACCTGACCGGCTGGGATGGCATCGCAGGGCTGTGGTCGGTGGAAGAAGGAGAGATCGTCGGTCGGACCGCGGGACTCAAGCACAACGAGTTCCTCATCAGCCAGATCACCTCGAGCGATTTCAAACTCTCGCTGGAAGTGAAGCTGGTGAAGAACGAGGGGAACAGCGGGATCCAGTTCCGCAGCGAGGTTCTCCCTCGTCCGGCCGAAGGCCCCGGTGGACCGCGTGGTCCGGAGTTGAAGGGCTGCCAGGCCGACATCGGCGCGGGCTGGTGGGGCAAGCTCTACGAAGAGAACGCCCGGGCACTGCTGTGGAAGGAGTCGGGCGAAGCGCACGTGAAGCTCGGCGAGTGGAACACTTACGAGATCGAGGCCATCGGTCCCAAGCTGCGGACCTGGATCAACGGTCAGCCGTGCGTCGTCTTGGATGACGAGGCCGTCGCCAAACGCGGGGTGATCGCCTTCCAACTCCACTCCGGCGGTCCGACGGAAGTTCGCTTCCGCAAGCTCAAGCTCGAAGTTCGCTAGCCGCGGCCTCCTGCAGGCGCCCCCTTTACGGTGGAACATCTCAAGTAGGGTGGAGCTGTGTGGTGGGCTGTGCCCTCCAAAAGACGATGCAAGACCCGTTTACGAACTTCGGTAGGTGTGCGATTCTCTCGAAAATGGCCCACGATCCCTTGAAGCGCAATCATCGAAGTGGCGATGGTGGGCACAGCCCACCCTACAAATGGCACCCACCCTTTTTGGATGGACGCGCTACTGCATCCTTCCGCCCAGAATCGAGACGCTCAAGCGTTCATGAACGAACTGCTCCCCCCCTCCCCAGCCCCTCCCCACAAGTGGGAGGGAGCAGGAAGAGAGTGGAGGGCGTTGTTCGCCAAGCGGTGTCGACTGCGTGTGCCCGAGCCCGAGCGGTGTAGCGTTGCACGGTGTGTAGGGCAAAGAAACCAGACACCCACAAATCTGGCCTTGCCTGTAGAGCATGCCGTGCACCTACCTTGTGGGTGTTGATCCCAGGTATCTACCCAGGGGGCGCTTTACCTGAGGGCGCTACTTCCGTCCCAGGTCATCACACTCGACCCAGTTCGACCAGTGCGTGTTACTTTCTCGGGGCAATGCAACTTTTGCGCAACCCTGTTCAAGCCCAGATGCCAAAGATTGAAAGAACGGAATCTGAGACGGCAGCGTTTTGCCACTTAGTATGCTGGTATGTTCCCAATCGGATAGCTCACAGACGAGTTCCAAATCTACGGTATCTATCCCAATTGTTCGTAACGTTTTTTCGACAGGAACAAACAACCTCTCTGCATACCGGTAGACAAGCAGCCGAAGAAGTCTGCCTCCCGTTGACATCTCGGAATTAAGGTCAATTCCTGCAGCATCGTAATCGGCGGGGGTAAGGGAAAATACGGTGTCTTCAGCGTCCAAACTTGCAGTAAAATTCAAAATGTCAAACTCAAAGTTCCCCCATGGGTCACCCAACTCTGGCCTGTCGTGTATTGTCAAATGGTCGACGATACCAGTCATTCCACGCTCATAGCCGGGAATATTGCTCGAGTAGTCGATAGAGTAGTCAAACTCGCCGATGTCTACACGAAACCCGACGACGTCAAAAGTAATCATCCAGAATTCAGCATTGAGAAACGCTCGCAGCAAAGCCTTTCCATACAAAATGTGGGCGTTACACATCGCTGGGAACCCGGAAACCATCTCCGCAGATTGATCAAGCTGCGCCAATATCCCAGCTGCACTGAAATGTGTCATGGCGTCATCATTCCATCTTCTGCATACATGATTGTTGATCAGACTCGAAACCAGACACCCACATCTTTGGCAATGACACGCAGGTATTCTACCGTGAATCAGATCCAGATCTGTGGGTGCCTGGATTTTCTCTTTCTGTCTCTAACTTGGCTCTTCTCTGGTTCTCAGATTCGCCTCTGTCGGTAGTCGGGTACGTACTTACAGCGACCGATCGACCGCCAGCGCGATCCTGCGGCACTGCTGCATCGTCTCCTCGAACTGCGGGAACGACAGCGACTGATAGCCGTCGCTCATCGCCTTTTCGGGATTCGGATGCACTTCCAGGATCAACCCGTCGGCCCCGGCGGCAATGCTGGCCGCGGCCATCTTGGGGACCAGGTAGGTATGGCCCGTCCCGTGGCTCGGATCGACCACGACCGGCAGATGGGTCTTCTCGTGCAGGTAGATCACACTGGCCAACGGCAGCGTGAAACGAGTGTGGCTCTCGAAGGTCCGGATCCCTCGCTCGCAGAGGATCACGTTTGGATTGCCCGCGTTCAAGATGTACTCGGCCGCCAGCAGGAACTCGTCCATGGTGGCGCTCGGACCGCGCTTGAGGAGCACGGGATTGGGGACCTTGCCCACGGCTTCCAGCAACTGGTAGTTCTGCATGTTGCGGGCGCCGATCTGCAACACGTCGGCGTACTTGGCCACCAGCGCGACGTGCTCGGTAGCCATTACTTCCGTCACGATCGCCAACCCGGTCTCTTGCCGCGCGGCGGCCAGCAGTTTCAGGCCGTCCTCCTTCATCCCCTGGAAACTGTAGGGGCTGGTGCGCGGCTTGAAGGCCCCGCCGCGCAGAGCCGTGGCCCCGGCTGCTTTGACCGCCTGAGCGGTGCTGATGATCTGCTCTTCGCTCTCGACCGAGCAGGGTCCGGCAATCACGGCCACGGACAACCCGCCGACAGCCAGGCTGCCCGTGCGGACCAGCGTGCGATCTTTCTTGATCTCGCTCGAGGCCATTTTGTAAGGGGCCAGAATGGGGAGCACTTTGTCCACGCCAGCGCCTCCTTCAAGAGATTCTTTGATGCGGCCGCGACGCTCTTCGCCGACGGCGGCGATCACGGTCCGCTCGGTGCCGACGATGACGTGGGCCTTGAGTCCGAGGGATTCGACGCGCTGGATCATATGTTCGATTTCGGCCTGAGTAGCGCCGGGACGCATGACAACGATCATGGGAGGGTTCCTTGAGAGCTTTCTATGAAATCAACCGTGGAGGCGAGGTTTTGAAAACAGAAAACGAAAAAAGGCCCTGAAATCCGTACCGGATCTCAGGGCCTTTGTATTGTCGCTGTGGTGGTCGTCTTGAGTTAAGAACGTCCCCCGGCCCTGCGACCCGGCAGGGTAAACCAATACCAGAAACGGTAGGTTTGGGAGGAAGTCATGAAAGTATTGTGCCTGGACGCGTGAACGGATGCAAGAGGGAAAAAGAGGGGTCGGGGGGTCGGGGGTCAGCCCGCAGGAAGGGGAAGAGGTGCTGGGTGTTGGGTATTAGGCCGTGCGTTCCATCGTGAGAGGAGTGGCGGAGTTTCTCGTACTTCGTTGAAGCGCGGGGACACTGGTAGAGCCTGAACCCACATCCCAACACCTAGCACCTAACACCCAGCACCTCTTCCCCTTCCTGCGGGCTGACCCCTGACCCCCGACCCTCTTCTCCCCCCAGTTGCCTTCATCCCCCCACCGGCTAGAATCAAATTACCTGCCTGCCGGATCTTGGGATCTGGCTACCGCTTTCGAAGCGGACCGGTGCTACCATGAGACGTTCCTCGAACGTGCAATGGAGTACGGTCAGTCCCCGCCGGATGCTGTTCTTTGGCCAGCATCTTCGGACGGACGACTCCCTTCACGTCGCTGTGCGTCCCTGGCAGCTTGAGATGACTCTTTAGGCACCGCCTCGTTCCACGTTGCGGGAGTTGCTCTCCATGAAATGTTCGGTCGCTTCTCTAGGCGTTGTTTTCTCGTTGGTGCTGCTCTCCCTTGCGTCGCCGGCGATGGCTGCGCCGCCGAGCGGCAAGGTGGAGTTCAATCGGGATATCCGCCCGATATTCTCGCACAACTGCCTGGCGTGTCACGGGGCCGACAGCGCCTCGCGCAAGGGAGACCTGCGGCTCGACGTCCGCGAAGCGGCCCTGACCGCCAAGGCCTTTGTCCCCGGCAAGCCCGGCGAGAGCGAGATCCTGAAGCGGATCCTGTCGACCGATCCCGACGAGATGATGCCGCCGCCGGCCTCGAAGAAGAAGCTGGCCCCGGCGCAGATCGAGACGCTGAAGCGGTGGATCGCCGAAGGGGCCGAGTATCAGGCCCCCTGGTCGTTCCTGGCGCCGGTTCGCCCTGCTCCGCCCGCGGTGAAGAACGAGGCCTGGATCAAGAACCCGATCGACCGCTTTGTGCTGGCCAAGCTGGAATCCGTTGGGCTGGCGCCTGCCCCCGAGGCTGATCGCCGCACACTCGCCCGCCGGTTGAGCCTGGACATGACGGGCTTGCCGCCGAAGCCGGAAGATGTGGAAGCCTTCGTGAATGACAAGTCGGCAGATGCCTACGAGAAGCTGGTCGATAAATTCCAGGCGCTGCCGACCTGGGGGGAGCATCGCGGACGGTACTGGCTGGATGCCGCCCGGTATGCGGATACGCATGGCATTCACTTCGACAACTTCCGCGAGATGTGGACCTATCGCGATTGGGTCATCGGCGCGTTCAACCGCAACATCCCTTTCGACCAGTTCACCATCGAGCAGCTAGCCGGCGACCTGCTGCCTAACCGCACGGTCGATCAGCAGATTGCCTCGGGCTTTAATCGCTGCAACATCACCACCAACGAAGGCGGGGTGATCGCCGAGGAGTACCTGGTCCACTACACGCGCGACCGGACGGAGACGGTGGGTCGCGTTTGGATGGGGCTCTCCATCAACTGCATGACCTGCCACGACCACAAGTTCGATCAGCTCACGCAGCGCGAGTTCTACGAGATGGCCGCGTTCTTCAATAACACGACGCAGGGGGCCATGGATGGCAACGTCAAGGACACCCCGCCGATCATCACCGTCCCCGGGGCGGGCGATCGCCCGCGCTGGGACGCCATTGCGGCCGAAGTCGCCGAGGCCAAGAAGAAGGTCGAAGAACGGAAGAAGTTGGCCACGGCCGATTTCGACAAATGGTTGGAAGCGGCCAAGCCCGAGACCTTTGCCGCCATGGTTCCGACCGAAGGCCTGAAGCTGCACGTGGAACTGGCCGGGGGTGACGGGAACAACATCGCCTATCAGTTGGACGGCAAGCCGCAGCAGGCGGCGCTGTCGGCCGCCCCGGTCTGGGACGCCGGCCATCTGGCCGCGCAGGCGCTCAAGATCAGCGGGCCGACCGTGGAACTACCGACCGCCGGCGACTTCGACAAAGATCAGCCCTTCACGGCTGCCGCCTGGGTAAAGGTCGCCGCGAATCAGACCGGCTCGGTGGTGAGCCGCATGGACGATCAGGCCAAGTACCGCGGCTGGGATCTGTGGCTCGAAGGGGGCAAGGTCGGCACTCATATGATCCATGAGTGGGAAGGGGACGCTTTAAAGGTGGTCTCGAAGAATCCCATTCCGACTGGTCAGTGGGCCCATGTGCTGGTGACCTACGACGGCAGCGGCAAAGCGGCCGGCGTGAAGGTCTATGTGAACGGCGCCGTGCAGCAGGTGAACGTGTCGGCCGACAAGTTGAAAGGAACGACTCGCACCGAGGTCCCGTTCAAGATCGGCCAGCGAAGCACGACGTCGCGAATCAACGACGCCTTGGTGCAGGATGTGCGGCTGTATGGGCGGGCGCTTTCGTCGATCGAGATCGAAAAGCTGGTCAAGGGAGTGAAAGCTCGCCAGATCGTCAGCAAGCCGGCCGACCAGCGAACGCCGGCCGAAAAGAAGGAGCTCTTCGACTGGTACCTGCCGACCCTCGATACCGGCTACCAGGAGCTGGCGACGAACCTGAAGAAGCTTGAAGACGAACAGGCCGCGATCAAGGCCCGGGGCACGATCGCACATGTGATGCAGGAAAAGGGTGAGGCGCCGATGGCCTTTATTCTGCATCGGGGCGAATACGACAAACGCCGCGACCAGGTGCAGGCGGGCACGCCCAAGATTCTCCCCCCCTTTCCCAGCGAACTGCCCAAGAACCGCTTGGGTCTGGCTCAATGGATGCTGCGACCCGAGCATCCGCTGACCGCCCGGGTGACGGTGAACCGCATCTGGCAGGAGTTGTTTGGGACGGGCATCGTGAAGACCTCCGAAGATTTCGGTCTGGCCGGGGATCTGCCGGTGAACCAGGATTTGCTCGACTGGATGGCCATTGAGTTCCGCGAGCAGGGCTGGGACATGAAGAAGTTTTATAAGCTGCTGGTCACGAGCGCTGCCTATCGGCAGAGCGCCGTGGTGACGCCGGCCAAGCTGGACAAGGACCCGCAGAATCGGCTGATCTCGCGCGGGCCGCGGTTCCGCATGGACGCCGAGATGGTCCGCGACTACGCGCTGGCTTCCACCGGGATTCTTTCCACCAAGATCGGCGGGCCGAGCGTGAAGCCCTATCAGCCCGACGGGGTGTGGGAAGCGGTGGCCATGATCGGCTCGAACACCCGCGACTACAAACGGGACTCGGGCGAGAACCTCTATCGCCGGAGCATGTACATCTTCTGGAAGCGAAGTGCCCCGCCGGCGCAGATGGATATCTTCAACGCCCCGAATCGCGAGACCTGCACCGTGCGTCGCGAACGGACGAATACTCCGCTGCAGGCGTTGGCCACGCTGAACGATCCGCAGTACATCGAGGCCGCGCGGTTCCTGGCCCAAGCGACGCTGAAGCAACCAGCGGCCGAGACCGCCGCGCGGTTGGACTTTGTCGCCCAGCGGATTCTCTCTCGCTCGCTGCGGGCCGAAGAATCGGCCGTTGTGGAAGGGGTGCTGAAGGAGTTGCTGGCCTACTATCAGGGGCATGTCGAGGACGCGAAGAAACTGATCGCGACCGGCGAATCGAAGCCGGATGCCAGCCTGGAGCCGGCACAACTGGCCGCCTGGACCATGGTGGTGAACGAACTGCTGAACCTGGACGAAGCGCTGAACAAGTAGTATTGCGCAAAGAAGAGGACACCATGGCGACTGTTGAGATCATTCCTGTCGAGACTACCGTCGTTGGCGAACGGCTTCTAACGGCCGCCGATCTCGACGCATTTCCTGAGCGGCTCCCTTCCGGACAGGTCTCGTACGAATTGCACAACGGCAGGCTCGTGATCATGAATCCTCCGGCAGCGGATCACTCAAAGCTTCAGTCACTCATTTGCAGAGAGATTGGGCGCCGCGCAGACGATCTCGGTCACGGAACTACGTATACCGAGCTAGGCCTGCTGCTTTGGCGGAACCCTGACCAAGTCGTAGGGCCTGATGTCGCATTCATTCGGGCAGGTCGTCCTGAAATCGTTACTTCGGAAGGATTCATGGAAACGATGCCGAGTCTCGTCGTCGAGATTCGCAGCAAGAATGACTCGTGGCCTAAGTTAGAGGCTAAGGCACATGATTACCTCAAAGCAGGCGTCCCCGTAGTCTGGTTGGTGAATCCTGCGAAGAAGGCAGTCGTCGTCTTTTGTCCTCAGGCCGAGCCCACAGCGTTTGTCAACGGACAGCAGCTTACGCTTCCCGCAGACATTATTCCCGGCTTTCAACTGGACGTGGATTTGCTGTTCCCAAATAAGTAACACGATTTCAAATCTCAAATTTCAAATTTGAAATCCCTGAAGGCTCTTCGCCCATGAATCCTCTCGACGAATACATGCGTCAAGAAACCCGCCGGCACTTCTTCTCACGCGGAGCGAACGCCGTTGGCGCGGCGGCGCTGGCCTCGCTGCTCGGCCAGGCCGGAATGGCCGGCGCTGCCGAAGGAGCTGGGGAGTTGAAGGGAACGCCGGGGGCGATTCCCACGCATTTTCCGGCCAAGGCCAAGCGGGTGATCTATCTGCACATGGTCGGCGGGCCGCCGCAGATGGACCTGTACGACTACAAGCCCGTGATGCAGGAGTGGTACGACAAAGACCTGCCCGATACGGTCCGTCAGGGGCAGCGGCTCACGACCATGACTTCGGGGCAGAAGCGATTCCCGATCGCCCCCAGCAAGTTCAAGTTCGCGCAGCACGGCAAGAGCGGCATGTGGGTCTGCGAACTGCTGCCTCACACGGCCAAGATGGTCGACGAGATGTGCTTCATCCGCAGCATGAATACCGAGGCCATCAATCACGAGCCGGCCATCAGCTACATGCAGACCGGCAACCAGGTGACCGGGCGGCCCTGCCTGGGCTCATGGGCGTCGTATGGTCTGGGAAGCGGCAACGAGAACCTGCCCACGTTCGTGGTGCTGGTCGCTAAGCCGACCAACACCGAGCAGGTGCAGGCCATCTCGGCCCGGTTGTGGTCCAGCGGCTACCTGCCGGGCGAGCACTCCGGCGTCTCGTTCCGCGCGGCCGGTGATCCGATTCTGTACATCAACAACCCGGATGGCGTTCCCTCGGACATCCGCCGGAAAACGCTCGACGGATTGCGGGCGCTCAACGAGATGAACTTCAAAACGCTGGGCGACCCCGAGACGCAGACCCGCATTCAGCAATACGAACTGGCCTTCCGCATGCAGACCAGCGTGCCGGAACTGACCGACATCAGCAAAGAGCCGGCCAGCACGTTCGAGCTCTACGGCGAAGCGGCCAAGAAGTCGGGCTCGTTCGCCAACACGATTTTGCTTTCGCGCCGGCTGCTGGAGCGCGGCGTGCGCTTTGTGCAGATCTATCACAACAACTGGGACACGCACGGCAACGTGGCCGGCCGTCTGCCCGACCAGTGCCGCGACGTCGACCAGGCCTGCGCCGGCCTGATGAAGGACCTGAAGAGCCGCGGCATGTTCGACGACACGCTGATCATCTGGGGCGGAGAGTTCGGCCGCACGATTTACTCGCAGGGCGGACTGTCGAAAGAGAACTATGGCCGCGACCATCACCCCCGCTGCTACACCATGTGGATGGCCGGCGGCGGCTCGCGTGGCGGGCAGATCTATGGAGAGACCGACGACTTCTCGTACAACATCGTGAAGGACCCGGTCCACATCCGCGACTTCCACGCCACGGTGCTGCATCTGCTGGGCTACGATCACGAGCGGTTCAGCTACTCGTATCAGGGACTCGATCAGAAGCTGACGGGCGTGGAGCACGCCAAGGTGATCAAAGAGCTGCTGGCGTAACATCCGATACCGTCGACAGATCGCCAGCGTACCCCCCCGCTTCCAGGCTGGGCTGGACCCAGGCGGTGTAAATGGTATCTTGTATTAGGGTTGTGGCAGGCGATCCTCGCCTGCCAATCCATCGTCGTTTCTAATTCGTGCACTGATACGAGGAGCCTATGACGCAGAAGGAAAAAGAAGAAGGTGTTGAAGTCGAGGGTACCGTTACCCAGGCCTTGGCCAATACGCGTTTCCGTGTGAAGATTGCCGGCGGCCACGAGGTCATCGCTCACGTCGCGGGTCGCATGCGTAAGAACTTCATCCGCATCGTTCCGGGCGACAAAGTCCGGGTCGAACTGTCCCCTTACGACCTGACCAAAGGTCGCATCACCTTCCGCGAACGCTAAACAGCCGGCAACGGCTGGCAGTTCGCCCAAATCGGGCGAAGTTAGCGACCGGGGCAATGCCCCCAGAAATCAACCCAGCGGAACCGGGGCTGTTTCCCTTGCGGACTCCCGCACCCGGCCGGACGGCAGCGTCTTCAGCCAGTCCACGATCCGCCAGTCCATCCACCAGCGATCGGGGTCATCTCCTCGACGCCCCAAAAAGCCCAAGTGCCCACCCCCTGCCGCGATATGCAGGGAGACGGTCGGCGAAATCGTTGCCGCATCAAACAGCCGGCGCGGAATGATGGGGTCATCTCCCGCGGTGATCAGCAGCGTGGGGAGCGCGATCGTGCGCAGTTGCGTCACGGCGCTGCACTTCTGGTAGTAATCCAGCGCCGAGGCGAAGCCGCTCAAGGGGGCGGTATACGCGTCGTCCAGCTCGATCAGCCTTCGCGGGCGAACCTTGAAGTTGGCGCGGGGCCGAGTCGGATCGGCCAGCTCGCGCTCGTGAATCTGCCCCAGCAACTGCCGCACGAAGTAGCGGTCGTAGATCCGGTTGCTCAGCCGCTGGATCTCAATCACGCACTCGTGCAGATCAATCGGCGGAGAGACCGCCACTCCGCTGTCCAGATTGCCGGGCGGTCGCTCGCCCGATTCGCCCAGCAGCTTCAACACGATGTTGGCCGACAGCGAAAAGCCCAGCACCGTGACGGGCGAGTCGGGGCACTCGGCCGAGACCGCCAGCACCGCGGCCGACAGATCGTCGCTCTGGCCGCTGTGATAGGGCCAGCGCGCCAGCCCCTTCCCCGCGCCGCAGCCGCGCAAGTCAACACGATAGGTCCGTATGCCGATGTCGTTCAACCGCTTGGCCACGCGCTGCATATAGGCGCTTTGGTGCGAGCCCGACAGCCCATGCGAGAGAATCGCCGCCCGAGCGCCCGGTCGCCAGGCGGGCGGGCAGTCGTCGTGCAGCACAATGGTGTCGTCGCGATCCACGGCCACGCGGACCTGCCGGGCCCGATAGGGAAACGTGGGGCTCAGCCACAGCACCGTGCCCAGCGTCTGCGCGTGTCCGCTTCGCAGCAGCGGATGGGGTCGGAACGGAGGCAGGTCGACCAGCGGCATAGATAGCAAGGGAGCGAGGTATGGGGCCAGGCGAGCTGATCAGGCCGGTGTCTTCGTGGTCAGCAACGCTGCCGATCGCTACACCCCTGGAGAATCGTGCTGGGCGGGCGTTCGCGCCAGATCCAGAAACCGCCGAAGCTGATCTTCGGGAAACTTTTTGTCGATGACCGATCGCACATTGCGCTCAATCGAATCTACCTTAGCCGAACGGAACAACACAACACCTTGAGGGGGATCAAGCAGGGCCGCGTTCAGCAGCAAGGGAACACGAGTCTGCGGATCGGCCAGGTCCAATCCCAACTCAGCGGACCAGCGACTCACGACCTGCGGATCGCGCTCGCTCCACTGTTCCAGTTCCGCCAGGCCATTGCCGACCGCGCCGTGCTTAAAGACGGCGCGGCCCGCCTGCATCGGCAGGCCTTCCAAGGCCGAGGCGATCAGCGAAAAAGGATACTGCACCACGCGGGTGAATGCGGGAGACTGCTGGTCGATCTGTAGAATCTGACGAGCGCCGGTCGCCACACCAAAGGCGCCGATCCTCCCGGAAGCGACGGCTTCGCTCAGGAAGGCCGCGAGTTCCGCCGTGCAATCGGCCGGCTCGCAGTCGTGCAGCAGGTAGACGGGGATATGATTCAATCGGAGCTCCTGAAGGCTCTTCTCCAGGGCCAGGCGGGCGTCGTCTACGGAGAACGCCCCGCTCTTGACCATGCTCCGCGACTTGCCCCCGATGGCCGCGCGCAGGCGCGGCGAGAACCGCATGATCCGTCGCGCGAGCGAAACCAGCAGCCGGCCTCCTTTGCCGATCTCGGGAGGTTTCAAACCAAACTTGGTCGCGACCGACACGGGCTCGCGGCAGGTCGGAAGGAACTCACCCAACAGCGCTTCGGCATCCCCCGATCCATACGACCGCGCCACATCGAAGTGGCGGATGCCCGCATCGTAGGCCGTGCGCAGCAGCTGCAAGGCCTCGGACCTGGGCAGGGGACCCAGCAGAGCGCTACAGCCAAATCCTAGTGGAATCTGATTTGGCAAAGGAAGCGTCAAGGAAGGTGACCGTTAGAGCAGAGATTTCAACCGCTCGGACAGTCTGATGCACAGGGCAATGGCGGTCAACGTAGGGTTCGAGAAGCTCGATGTGGGAAAGACCGCGCTGCCGCCGATGTGCAGGTTCGAAAGGCCGTGTACCTGGCAGTCGGCGTTGACGACCCCCTTTTGCGGATCATGCGCCATGCGTGCGGCCCCCATGTGATGGCTGGCATCGTGACATGGTCCGATGTCGTGCGGAAAACCGGCCAACAGGTCTGGATCGTATTCAACGCGCGCCAGTCCCAGTCGCTCGAATTCCGTCTGCACGGTACGAATGAAGAGGTCGATCGATCGGTGTTCCAGGTCGGTCAGCTTCCATTCGATGACGCTGCGCGGCATGCCCAGCGCGTCGAGACGCGTTCCCAAACGCACGCGGCTCGCATGATTCGGCTGCGTTTCGGATTGGATTCCCAGGTAGATCGGCCCGTTTCTGGGTGTGATGGTCTGCCTGGTCACGCCGTAGCGCCAGGCCGCCGCGATCAGTTCGTGCGGCCGCCGAAGGACTCGTAGCAAGGCCCTTGGGAGCTGGTTGCGAAGCTCGGGCTGCCGCACCGACCGCAGGATCAACTTGGCGGCTTCGAGGGGGGAATCGGGGCTCTGCTCGTAGACGATATCGCCGGCCACATGGAGCGTCTGCTGATTTCGTTGCAGAGTGGGAGCTAGCGCCACTTTAGGATGCAGCTTCGAGCGGCCCGCGTAGATCGGATCGAACTGCCGACCGAACGCGCGGCGATCGCGAGGATAGACCCGAGCGACCAACCCGTGAACGTGGTCCTGAAAGAAGCGTCCGACCAGGTCGTGACGATTGCCGACGCCCGCAGGATCGTGTTGACGCGACGCCAACATCAGTCGGGCGGTTTCGATTCCACCCAGGCAGACGACGTAGTGCCTCGCTCGGACCTGGCCTTTCTTACCGGCGAGAGTCTGGATGTCGATGTGATCAACCCGCTGAGACGGGGCATCGATCGCAATCGAGACGGCGTTGGCATGCAGCAGCACCCGTACGTTCTCGGCTAAACGGAGCTGCTCGCGATGACGAACGGCAAAGTCTGGCTGCGCTGCAAACTGCGAGTAGCAGAATTTCAGACAGGCGGGATCATAGGAGATCGCCGCGGAGGGATGCCCTGGCCAGTCGCTGGCGTCGTAGTTCCGCAGTTCCAACCCCATGCGCAGTTCGGCACGCTGGTAGTACGGCATCAAATCGTCCCGCGAGATGGGCCAGCCGCTCTCGGCAACCCAGGGGCGGGCTTCGAAGTCGATGGGGTCCCACCGCGAGGCCTGCCCGGCCCACTTGGTGGTCGTCCCCCCGTGAATTCGGACCCGTCCTTCGTGGACTCCAGGAAACGGAAGTCCGGCGATGTCGCTTTCGTAGAGCTGCTGAACTTCGGCCTCGAACTGATGCCGGCCGCTTTCAACAAGCAGCACCTGAGTCGACGAGTCGAGGAACTCCATAGCCAGTGCGATGCCAACCGCGCCCGTGCCAAGGATGCAGACGTCCGCGGTAAATTCCGAGGCCGCGGAATCATCAAAATTCAAGAAGGGCATGGGCGACTTGCGCAGACGCGGGGCTATCGGCAGGATGAAGCAGGTCGAGACGACCGGCGTGCGCGCAGCTTACTTCTTCTCCTCTTCCTGCTTCTCGACCGGCGGATCCTTCTTGGGAGTCGGCGGGCGGTTGGTCGAGAGGATGGCCGTGCCCGTGCCGTCGCAGACCCGCAGTTGAATCTGCAATCGCTGGGCCCAGTCGTCGGTCTGCTCGTTCTGGCAGAGCTTGACCAGGATCTGGTTGGTCCCGGCTTTGAGCTCGCCGGATACCTGGTACTGATCCACGCTCGCGCCGCGGTGGTACTCGTCGCGGCCAAAGATCAGCTTGCCGTTAAGCCAGACCTTCCAGGCGTTGGGGGTCCCCAGGCGGATCTCGACCTTGCGGGCTGCATCGCTGGTGAACTCGTTCAGGCAGTAGGTGACGCTTCCTTTGTGCTTCTGCGATTCAATTTTGTTCAGGTCCAGCAGCCCGTAGTTATCCGCCGTGGTGGCGGCTTCCCAGCGCACAGGCGCCTCTTTGCCGGGATAGGTGGCCGTGAGCTGGATTTCGGTTTCGGGCGGATAGGCCGTATCGAAGCCCTTCTTGTTGGTGTTGTCGAAGGGGCCGATCAGATGCCAGTTGGTGATGAAACCGAAGTGCCGTTGCAGGTCGACGGTTTCTCCCAGCTCGCCGAGACGCTTGACGATAATCGTGATCTGGTCCTCGTCGCGGGCGCTGGCTAGAGCCCGTTGATAGGCCGTTTTGGCCTCGGCCTCCTGTCCCTTGGCCAAGAACAGAGCGTTGGCTTTGTCCATCTGCAGCCGCACCGCGTCGCGCCGCAGCTCGACACTGGGGTCATCCAGCATGCCGGGGATGAGCCTGGCCCGGGCGGACTCGTCGACCTTCACCAACCAGTCGAAGGCCAGCCGCCGGCCGCGCGGGTCGTGCTTCGTGTCCAGGATGTACTGCTCGATCTCGGCCGTGGGCAGCGTGCCGCCGTCGCGGATGGTACGTTCGGCGATGGTCTCAACCGCCGAGCGAATCCAGTTGGCGGCCAGCGGGTCGGCGCCGTCGAGGCCGATCAGGATCTCCGGCAGCCTGGCAGCCGGCGAAGCGCTCAGTTCCTTCCAGGCCGCCGAAGCCTTGGCGTTGCCGTCCCCCTTGCCGCCGACATCGCGGATGGTCTTCAAGAGGGCTGGAACTTCAGCAGCCTGCGAACTCACCGCGAGGGATATCGCCATGAGCGCAACGGCATAGCAGCGAGGTGAGACCTTCATAGTGATTCCGCTTCCACGATCAGATCCAAAACAGAGGGAGACCTTGGCTTCTCAAATCTCAAATTTGAAATCTCAGATTTGAGATGAAGAAAGAATGCATGCCCCTTACCCCGGCCCTCACCCCAGCGGGGAGAGGGAGGAATGCTCAAAACTACTCCGGCAGCTTAAAGTCGGCGATGAACAACTGGCTGGTGTGATCGTCGGTCCGCGAACCGGTCCACATCAACTGCTTGCCATCGGGCGAGAAGACCGGCAGCACATCGGCCGAAGCGTGGTCGGTGATCCGCGTCACCTTGCCGGGGATGAAGGCGCCGTCCTTGACTTCGTACTTCATCAGCCACAGATCGTAGTTGGGACGCTGGCCGGACTTCAGGTTCGAGTGATCGGCGCCGGTCCAGATGATGTAGGGCTCGGTCGGGTGCCAATACGGCGCCCAGTTGACACCATTCGTGCTGGTGAGGGCCGTGTCGTTCTTGCCGTCGATGCCGATCACATGGATCTGCAGCAGTTCCTTCTCTTTGCGATCAGAACGGAAGAGGACGAATTTGCCGCAGGGCGAGGTGAAGGGACCGCCGTCATAGCCGTCGACGTTGGTCAACTGGCGCACATTCTTGCCATCGGCGTCCATCACGTACAGGTCGGGGTCGCCATCGCGGTCGCTGCAAAAGACGATCTGCTTGTTGTCCGGCGTCCAGGCCCCTTCCGCGTCGTAACCCTTCTCGGTGGTCAATTGCCGCAGGATCTTGCCGTTTAAGTCAGCTTCAAAAATGTCGGTATGGGGGTCGAAGTCCCATTTGTAGCGGCGGCGGACATTGTTCTTCTTATCGTCTTCCTGCTGTTTGCGCTCGGCCGCTTCGGTGTCGTCGATCTTGGGATCGAGATGGCTGGAAGCGAACAGAATCCGCTGGCCGTCCTTCGCGAAGTACGCGCAGGTAGTCCGCCCGCGACCCGTGCTGACCCGCTTGGGGCGCGAGCTCTCGGCGTTGGGGTCGGCATTCAAAGGCTGCGTGAAGATCTGATAGAAGGGATAGTCCTTGGGAGTCGCCTGGTAGATCACCTGCTTGCCGTCGGGCGAGAAATAACCTTCGCCCGCTTTGACGAAGTACCCGGTAGGCGTGACCTGGCGGATATTCGACAAGTACTTGGATTCGATGGAATCCTGAGCTCCTGCCGCCGCAGACAGGGCCGCCAGCGCCAACAGGCCGAGCGAAAGATAACGCAGACGTAGCATGGCGATTCTCCAGGAACTCAATGCGATAGACCGCCTCATCGGACGGCCATCGCATTATACCGGGCGGAAAGCCGCATGCGAGTTGCCGTAAAGTTGACACAGCTCCACCCGATGGCTGGCGAACAATGCCCTCCACTCGTGTGAGCGTCTCGATTCTGGGAGGAAGGACGTCGTAGTGCGTCCATTCCAAAAGGGTGGGTATCCCGATCGATCCCCACGAGCTCGAGCTGGCAGGGGTCTTGCGCAGACTAGAGTTACCCACCATTCTCGCGTAGACGCTCTAATGCGGCTACGATTCCACCCAAAATCGAGACGCCCTCACCCTCCACTCTCTTCCTGCTCCCTCCCACTTGTGGGGAGGGCTGGGGAGGGGGCTGCAGTTCGTTCATGAATCCCCTGTCTCTTTATTTTCGAACAGTAGGAACGGAGAAATCCCCTCCGTTACCTCCTTTCCTCCTGTTCAAAAAAAACAGCGTCTCGAACAGAATGTCGTGACCTACAGCACGGCAGCCTCCCCCGCAACGAAGAGCGGGGACCGCCCCGCCTGTGAATCGAGCGCATAGCGATGAATGCGCGGAAATCACGAACCGCCCTGGGCACTACTCGCCCGGGTGGCTGGTATTCTTCATCGACTCGAGGATCTGATCGAGGTTATAGCTGGCCGCCTGCTGCAGTGGCGGGAACTCCTTGTAGGACATCAGCTCCTTTTCCCACAGCATCTGGCCGATCGGCAGAAGGTTCCAGTCGTAGAGATAAGCCGTGCTCGGCGCCGCGAGCGCACCGGCATAGCTCAAGAGCGACTTGGTGTCCCCGCCCACGGCGATCTCAAACGGGTCGCGCATGATGTTGTCGACCTGGGTCCACTTATACGTGACTGCGCCGGTCAGGCCGTCCATGGGCCCTGCGCCGACCATGGTGTAATAGAACTTCCAGTTCTTGTACCGCACGGCCGAGGGTTGCGCGCCGGTGTAGTAGAAGAACGTGTCCCGTGCGGATTTTTCGGACTTGCCCGTCAGGTAGTCGATCTGATTCGTCCCATCGAGCTTGGTCTTGACGATGCCCGGGTATTTTCCGGCCATGATCTGTTCGTTCAGTTTGTTCCCCTTGGCGCCGCCGGCGATCTCAACGAACGTGGGGAGCCAGTCTTGCGAGGCGAAGATCTCCTTGAAAATCGTGCCTGGCTTGATGTGACCGGGCCAGCGGATGACGCAAGGAGCACGCATGCCGCCTTCCCATGTGGTGAGCTTGCCGCCCTTGAAGGGAGTGACACCGCCGTCCGGATAGGTGATGACTTCGGCGCCGTTGTCGGTCGTCCAGACGATGATGGTGTTATCCATCTCGCCCATGGCCTCGAGCTTCTTGAATACCTCGCCGAGGTTGTCGTCCAGTTGCTTCATGCCAACTTCGTTGATGCCCCAATCCTTGCCACCTTTGACGCCAAGCATGGCCTCGTACTTGGGCGAGAACACCGTGGTGATGTGCATGCGGGCCGGGTTGTACCAGCAGAAGAACGGCTTGTTGGTCTTCTTGGGATCATTGCGATCCAGGAAATCGATGACGCGGGCCGAGATTTCTTCGTCCACGGTCTTCGAGCGTTCCAGGGTCAGTGGACCTTCGTCCTTGCCCATCTGATTCTTCGCCGTGCCATCGGATGATTTCATCCAAAGGATGGGACGCGGGGCGGCCATGCAGATACCATCCTTGGGATCGATCTCGCCCGGCGCCGGTGGAATGCCGGGGATCGGGATCATCTTCATCGGAGGCACGACGGCTTGATCCGTCGGGGTCTTGTTGATGTCCGGGAAGCTGACCCCTTGCATCGCGTCAAGATGGTAGAGGTAACCCCAGAACTCCTGGAACCCGTGCGCAGTTGGCAGGGAGTCGGGATGATCGCCGAGGTGATTCTTGCCGAACTGGCCGGTGCTATAACCCTGGTCGTACAGGAACTGCCCTAGGCACGGAGTGCCAGGTCGCAGGTACGAAATGGCGCCCGGTAACTGCGGCATGAGCATGCCAGCGCGCATGGGATTCATGCCAGTGATGAACGCCGTACGCCCGGCCGTACAGCTTTGCTGGGCGTAGTAGTGCATGAAGAGGCCGCCCTCTTTCGCAAGGCGGTCAATGTTAGGCGTTTCGCCGACCATCAGGCCGCGGTGATAGCAGCTCGGCTGCATCCAGCCGATGTCATCCGCCATGATGAACAGGATGTTCGGCTTCTTGCCCGTAGCCTTCTCCTGGGCGTCGGCGGCCTTCGTCGCCTGTGCGAGCAGTTCACTTTGCGTCTGAGACGGCAGCTTCTGGGGAGGGGAGGCCTCCTGCTGTCGATCCGGAGGAGCCGCTTCGGCAAGCTGCGGATGGCTCGGACCGGCCGAGGCCAGGTAGCCCAGCAGCGCACCCGTAGCGAGCACCGCCAGCAGCTGCGCTTTCGTGTTTCGAATCATACGATCTCCAATTCCAAGGAAAGGGCCGGCATCACCAGGTGCAGGCCAGTAAATTGCCTCAATCGCCCATCCGGCGAGTGATCAGGTTAGGACGCGCCCAGCCAGGCCTCGCCGCGTCGGATTCTGCGGCTTCAAGGCAGCGGATCGAGAAGAGCATTGGTTTTTTGGGGGTAGAAACGGCAACTTTCGCCAAGGTTACCACGAGCGTCCGCCATGAACAATCGCCGTGCCGCAACCACAAGGCGGCCCGAATCTTGCGGAGTGCTCGGCGTTCGGTGGAAGGACGCAAATCTCGCCAGATCACGCAGCCGCGGATCGCACTCATGGGCGTCACCGCTCGCACCCTGGGTTGACCCTGGCAGCGTTCTTGCGATAGGCGACCTGATGGTCGCGCCACGCCGAGCACGTCCGTCGAGGTAGCGGCAGTCCAAAAACGTCTATATAAAGTTCGCAATCAGCTTCACATCAACCCGATTACATGCTATACTGCATGATGGATAGAAGGCCAGTGCGCAGATCGATCGCTCCCGCAGGCGGGTGCGTCCGCGCGCGGGCCTTCAACACAGGCGAACAGACCATAACGGCAGGCGGCGAATGTGCGGAACGTGGAGTCCGTATTTTCCCCGAAGGGGATTCGGAGCACAGCCCTGGGTTGGCCCGCGCAGCGCGGCCTACCCAGGGTTGCCGTAGATACCAATCCCCATCCCGTTTGCGCATCGTCTTGGGGGCCGCCGCTGGCGAAGCCAGCGGCGGCCCCCAAGACGGCGAGAGAAATAAGGGACCAGTGGGGAACGGGAAACCCTGGGTAGGCCGCGCTACGCGGGCCAACCCAGGGCTGTGCTCCGAATCCCCTTCGGGGAACGACCGCGTTCAGCACCGCCAACCCGCAAAGTTACGCGCTGAGGTCAGCGCAGGCGCTGAGGTCAGCGTAGGCGCTGAGGTCAGCGTAGGCGCTGTTTCAACCCGCAAAGTTACACGGCCCACGAAGTGTTCAGGCTCACGCAACTCGCAAAGTTACGCGCTGGGGTCAGCGCGGGCGCTGGGGTCAGCGCGGGCGCTGGGGTCAGCGCAGGCGCTGTTTCAACCCGCAAAGTTACACGGCCCACGAAGTGTTCAGGCTCACTCAACTCGCAAAGTTACGCGCTGGGGTCAGCGCAGGCGCTGAGGTCAGCGCAGGCGCTGTTTCAACCCGCAAAGTTACACGGCCCACGAAGTGTTCAGGCTCACGCAACTCGCAAAGTTACGCGCTGGGGTCAGCGCGGGCGCTGGGGTCAGCGCGGGCGCTGGGGTCAGCGCGGGCGCTGGGGTCAGCGCAGGCGCTGTTTCAACCCGCAAAGTTACACGGCCCACGAGGCGTTCAGGCGAACAGACCATAACGGCAGGCGGCAAATGTGCGGGACGTGGAGACCGCATTTTCCCCTTCGGGGAACAACGACTTCGGACCTGAACGCGAGAATCCCAATGGGCCCTCAACTCGCAAACTTGCACGTCCCCCCCAGCGCCGGCGTCCCGCGGGACCTCCGCGCCCCAACCCGAAAAGTTACCGTCTGACCACCCCAATCTGAACCACGGGAACCAAGGGTCCGGCTCGTGTTGCTCGAGCGCGGGCTTGTAGCGTTTCGAAAGCCGCCTTCGATAGGACCGGCATCTCCCAAAGGCGCGCGTCCGATCCCTTCCCCCCGCTTGGCATTGGGACCTAACTGCCGGTGGCAGCCACGGTTGACCGGCGCGCCGGAGCGACTTAGAGTGATGCGAGTGCCCGCGCCTGGGATCGGTCCCGTGCGCTCGTCCACCTTCCCGCGATTCACGCCCCCGGCCCCGCCCGTTCATGCTTGCCAAGCGCGTCATCCCCTGCCTCGACGTCAAGTCGGGACGGGTGGTGAAAGGTACCAATTTTCTGAACCTCCGCGACGCCGGCGACCCGGTCGAGGTGGCCGCGCGCTACGAGCGCGAAGGGGCCGACGAGCTGGTCTTTCTGGACATCACGGCCAGCCACGAAGGGCGCGACATCATGCTGGATGTCGTCCGCCGCACGGCCGAGGTGGTCTTCATGCCGCTCACCGTTGGCGGGGGGATCCGCAACATCGAGGACATCCGCGCCCTGCTGAACGCCGGCACCGACAAAGTTTCGATCAACTCGGCAGCCGTCAAAAATCCCGACTTTGTGCGACAGGCCGCCCGGCGGTTCGGAGCCCAGTGCATCGTGGTGAACATCGACCCCAAGCGGATCCAGCGCGACGGCCGCGAGATCTGGGAAGTGCATGTGAACGGCGGACGGATCGGCACCGGGCTGGAAGCAGTCGCCTGGGCCCGCGAAGTCGAACGCCTGGGAGCCGGTGAGATCGTGCTGACCTCGATGGACGCCGACGGCACCAAGAACGGCTACGACCTGGAGATCACCGCCGCGGTAAGCGCGGCCGTGAGCATCCCCGTGGTGGCCAGCGGAGGAGCCGGCTGCCCCGAGCATCTGGCCGACGCGATCACCAAGGGGGGCGCCGATGCGGCGCTGGCCGCCAGCATTTTCCACTACGGTGAGTATACGATCGCCGAGACGAAAGAGCTGATGCGCCGCCGGGGGATTGCCGTCCGCATGGTAGCCTGAGGGGACGATGAGGAATCCAAAGGAAGAAGTATAGACAGGGAAAAAGAGCACAGGCCCCTCACCCCGGCCCTCTCCCCAAGGGGGCGAGGGAGGAAGAGGGAAAGAAGAATCACTTCAACCGCGAGATTTTCAAGCGTTCCACTTCTATCGCGAAGCGTTTCGGAGAGTGAACTATGTCCGCCCATGCTGCTCCCGCTGCTCCAGCCAACACGGCGCCGGTTACGGTCGAAGACTTCCTGAAGCACGTCACCGTGAAACGGGAAGACAAGGAAGCCGACAAGTTCTTTCGCGCGCTGGTGAAGCTGGGTGGCAGCGACTTGCACATGAAGGTCGGTCAGCCGCCGATTCTGCGCGTCAACGGCACACTGCGGCCCATGAACCGCCCGCCGATGACCGACGAGGAAATGATCAACGTGCTGGTGCCGCTCCTCGACGACCGCAATAAGCGGATCTTCCTGGAAGAAGGCGGGGCCGACTTTGCCCACGTCGTCGAGGTGGACGGACTGACCTGGCGCTTCCGCGTGAACATGCTCCGGCAGATGGGGCACATGGGCCTGGTCGCCCGCAAAGTGAACAATAAGATTCCCGACTTCAACGGGCTCTTTCTTCCCCCTTCCATGGTCGACCTCTGCAAGTTCGATCAGGGGATGGTGCTGCTGGCCGGTGTCACGGGTTCCGGCAAGACGACGACCATCGGCTCGATGTTGAACTGGATCAACCAGAACGAGCGCTGCCACATCCTGACGATTGAGGACCCGGTCGAGTTCACCTTCACCGACGACAAGAGCCTGGTGAACCAGCGCGAGATCGGTCTGGATGTGAAGGATTTTGAAATCGCCATGAAGCATGCCGTGCGGCAAGACCCGGACGTGATGCTGGTGGGCGAAATGCGCGATCGCGAGACGTTCCTTACCGCCATGCACGCCGCGGAGACGGGGCACTTGGTGTTCGGCACGATTCACGCTTCGAATGCGCCGTCGACGATCGGCCGTATTCTGGATCTTTTCCCGCAAGACATGCACTCGGCCATGCGCAGTTCGATGGCTTTCAACATGCGGGGGATCGTCGCCCAGAAACTGCTCCCCAGCATTAAGCCTGGCGTAGGCCGTGTGCCGACCGTGGAGATCATGACCTTCAATCCCACGGTCCGTAAGCTGATCATGGAAGAGCAGGATTCGAAGTTGGGAGACGCCATCCGATTGGGGGCGATTGAAGGGATGCAGGACTTTACGATGAGCCTCAAGGGACTGATCGACGCGGAGTTGATCGATCGGGCGACCGCCTTCGAGGTGGCCCCGAATCTGGAAGCCCTGAAGATGGCGCTCAAAGGCATCAACGTTTCGGCACCTGGGATTCTCTAATGCAAGTTGCGAGTGCAGCAGACTCGGCAGTCACCGGGGTGTCACACGCTTGGGCGAAGCGGATCGCCAGGCAGGTGATTGCGCCGTCTCGAATGGTTCGATATGCGTTGCTGTTGGCCGTGGTCGCATGCGTCTGGCTGGCCATGGCTTCGCCCGCTTGCGCGGCCGACCCGTATCCGCCCCATCCTGAAGTGCGCGGCGACGGCACCTTTCCGCACGGGCCGGGCTTTTACTTCAGCCTGTTCAAGATCGCGCTGCTGCTATCCGTCTTTTTGATGTGGGTCTATAGCACGTCGTGGGTCAACGACGATACGAAGGTCTTTAAGCACGAGACGGAGTATTGGAATGCCCTGGCGTTCGGGCCGACCCTGGCTGCCATTCTGCTGGTGTTCGTGATCCCATGGTTCTGGCTCAGCTTTCCCCTGCTGCTGGCGGCATGGGCCGTGCCCATCGGCATGTACGCCAAGATGCGCAACGAAGGGGTCAATGACGACCAGAAGGTCTTTACCAAGGCCCACATTCGCTTCTGGCTGGCCAACCGGATGAAGATCTTCGGCGTGAAGGTCAAAGCCGAAGAGAAGTCTGCCGAGGAAAAGGTCCCCGTCAAGGTAAAGGCCAAGGGGGGAGCGACCGAACGAGACGACCGCGCGAATCTGATTCTGGCCAAGCAGGTTGCCAGCTACATCCCCGCGCTGGAATTGCTGGCCGATGCCATGAAGGAGCGGGCCGACCAGGTCCTGTTGGACGTAACGGCCGAGCAGGTCGGCGTCCGGCTGTTGATCGACGGCCTGTGGGAAGAGTCGGACCCTTACGAGCGCGAAATCGGGGACGAAATCCTCGAGGTCTTCAAACGACTGGCTGCCCTGAATCCCGAAGAACATCGTGCCCGGCAAGAGAGCTTCTTCGAAATCGAGAAGTCTAAGTCCAAGGTCAAATGTATTGTCATGACCCAGGGGACCAAGACAGGGGAACGGGCCCTGTTGCGGTTTGACGATGGCGGCCGCAAGTTCGACAGCCTGGTGCCGTTGGGCATGCGCGAGAAGATGCAGGAGCAACTGCTGGGCGCGCTCAAAACCAAGAAGGGCGTGGTGCTGTTCACCGCGCCGCCGATGGGCGGGCTGACCACGACAATGAATGCCGCCCTGACGGCCAGCGACCGCTTTGTGAAAAGCTGGATCGCGATTGAAGACGTTGCCAAGCCCGAGAAGAAGATCGAGAACGTGCAGGTCTTCACCTACAAGGCTGCCGAAGGCGAGAAGCCGGCGACCATTCTGGATAGCGTGATCCGTCAGTACCCCGATTGCTACGTCGTCCGCGACCTGGCTGATGCCGACTCGCTGCGAATCCTGGTGGGCGAACGCGTCGCCGGCGGCGAAGGAGACGAAGGCTACCTGGTCGTGACCAGCGTGAAAGCCCGCGAAGCGTCGGAAGGGCTGCTGCGACTGGCCACGCTGGCCGACGCAGCCGGCCAGCGCGTGCCGCCGGCCGAGATCGCCCCACCGATGCTGGCCGTGCTGAACCAGCGGCTCATTCGCAAGCTGTGTCCCACCTGCAAGGAAGGCTTCGAGCCCACCCCGCAGATGTTGCAGAAGCTAGGGCTTCCCGCGGATCGCGTGCCGATGCTTTATCGGCAACACACGCCCGACCCCGAGGACCCCAAAGATGTTTGCGCCGAATGCAGCAATCGCGGCTTCAAGGGGCGAACCTCGATCTTCGAGCTCTTGATCGTCAACGACGACGTCCGGGCGGCCTTTGTCAAAACGCCCAATCTGGAAGCGATACGCGTCGCAGCCCGCAAAGCAGGCATGCGGACGCTGCAAGAAGAGGGGATCATCCTGGTCGCCAAGGGAATCACCTCGCTGGAAGAACTGAAGCGGATTCTGTCGGAAGGACAACAAGCATGACATTCATTTTTCCGCTGCTGGTCGTCATTTGCATCGTGCTGATCATGGCGATGCTGGGAAGCGACGGGATGTGGAGCTCCGGCATCATGCTGGTGAACACGATCCTTGCCGCGCTGTTGGCCATGAACTTCTGGGAGCCCGCCTCGGCGGCCGCGCTGGGATTCAGCTCGGGCGGAGAGTTCTTCTGGGACTACTTCATCATGATGGGCCTGTTCCTGGTCTTTCTGATGATCTTCCGTTCAGCGACCGACAAGCTGTCGCGCAAGAAGGTCGTCTTCCTGCGGATTGCCGACATCATCGGTGGCTACGTGCTGGCTGCCTTCACCGGCTGGGTGCTGGTCTGCTTCCTGCTGACGGCCGCGCAAACGGCGCCGATCGCCCGCAACTTCGCCTTTGGTGGGTTTGTGCCCGAAGAGAACAACTTTCTGGGATTGGGCCCCGACCGGCTTTGGCTGGGCTTCACGCAGCGGATGTCGCTGGGCCCCTTGGCACCAATCGGGGCCTCGGATGACCCGAACGGTCCGCACGTCTTCGATCCCAAGGGCGAGTTCATCATCAAGTACGCCGCGCATCGCGACCGTTATGCCACGCCCGAAGCGGTGGCCGCCGGTATGTCGGGCGTGGTGATCAATGCGTATGCCCAGCCCCCGGCGCCGGTTCCGGGGCAATAGCGTTCGACAACACCGGCCAAGCAACGAGTAGGGAGACTCATGGCCAGCCCGCGTGTCGCGATCTACGACCCGGGCCTTCGCTTGCGCGACGATTTGTCGATTCTGTTCAGCGACGCCGGCGCACAGGTTCTGGAGGCCGCCTCGCTGGACGCAGCCAAGTTTGCCGGACAGGCCGTGCGGGGTCAGGCCGAGCTGATCCTGGTTTGCGTCGCAGATCCTGAAGATCCGGCAGCGAATGAATCGCTCGAACTGCTCAAACGTCTGACCGCACAATCCTCTGAGTCGCTGCTGGCCGTGGTGCTGGCCCGGCCAAGCGGCACGATGACCATCGCCGCCCGCCTGGCCGGCGCGAACGAGGTGCTGACCGAACCGGTTCCCAGCGAGCAGGTCGCGCAGCTCGTCGATCGGCTGCGACGTTTGCGGGGTGAGGAGCCCGGCCGGCCGCGCGGCGCGGTGCTGGCGATAGCCGGCGCGGCGGGCGGAATTGGCGCGACGCTGGTCGCCGTGAATCTGGCTTGTCTCGCCGCGCGCGATCCGGCCTGTCGCACGTTGCTGGTCGATCTGGATCTGGCGCTGGGCGATGCGGATGCGCTACTCGACTTGCTGCCTGACTTCACCGTAGCCGATTGGCTGAAGCAGGCCGGCAAGCTCACGCCTGCCGAGTTACTGCACGATGTCGCCCGCCGCCCCAGCGGACTGTTCCTGCTGCCACGGCCGCAGACTCAGGATCAAGTCGCCGGCTTGGGGGCCGTTGAAATGTCGCACGCCTTGGCCCTGGCCCGGCGGGCCTTTTCGCTGACCGTCTGCGATCTTTCGAAAGGCTTTGGCCCGCTTGATCTGGCGGTGCTGGATGCCTGCGACCGCGTGCTGCTGCTCACGGGGTTAGACGTGGTGGCCCTGCGCAGCACACTTCGCTTGCTGGAGTCTCTCCAAAACCGCGGCATCTACGAGGATCGCATCGATCTGGCAGCCAGCGCCGCATACAAGCCCATCCTGCCCTTTGATGTAGCCCGGGCCGAATCGATCCTGGGCCGAACCATCCGCTGGCGATTGCCCGGCGAACCTGCAGCCGCCGAGGAAGCCCGCTTGCAAGGCATGCCCCTCGTCGAGCTGGCGCCGCATGCCGGCCTGAGCCTGGACTTGGCCGAGATGGCCGACGAGTTGCTCGCCGAACTTGTTCCCGCGCGTGGCGCGCGTTAGAACCCTGAGACCTCGCACACCCAGGGATCCTCCCATGCCCTCCAAGTTTCTCGACTTTCGCAGCGATACCATCACCCGCCCCACGCCGGGCATGCGGGCGGCCATTGCCGGGGCCGAAGTCGGGGACGACGTCTTTGGCGACGATCCCACCGTGATCCGCCTGCAAGAGACGCTGGCCGGCATGCTGGGCAAAGAGGCCGCCCTGTTTGTGCCCTCGGGGACGATGTCGAACCAGATCGCGCTGCGACTGCACTGTGCGCCGGGGGATGAAGTCCTCTGCGAGTCCGGCTGCCACATCTACAACTACGAGCAAGGCGGAGCCGCCCAATTGAGCGGCATCTCGACGCGCACCGTGACCGGCGAATCGGGGGTGCTTGATGTCTCGCAACTGGCCGGGCTCATTCGCCCCGACAACGAGCACCTGGTCCGCACCCGGCTGGTCTCGCTCGAGAACACCCACAATCGTGGAGGAGGCCGGGTGCTTCCTTACGAAGGAGTTGAGCAGATCTGTCAGTGGGCCCACCAGCACGGCCTGGCCACGCATCTGGACGGCGCGCGGCTGTTCAACGCCGTGGTGGCCTCGGGCATTCCGGCCGACCGCTGGTCGCAGCACTTCGATACGGTCAGCGTCTGCTTCTCGAAAGGGCTCGGCGCGCCGGTCGGTTCGGCCTTGTGTGGCCCGCGCGATCTGATCGCCAAGGCCCGCCGGCACCGCAAGCTGTTTGGCGGAGGGATGCGGCAGGTTGGCATTCTGGCGGCCGGGGCGCTGTACGCCCTCGAGCATCACATCGAGCGCATGGCCGACGACCACGCTAACGCGCAGCTGCTGGCCGAGACCATCCGCAATACCGAGGGGCTGGAACTGCGGCCCGAGAAGGTCGACACGAACCTGGTGATCTTCCACGTCTATCCCTCGCTGGGAACGGCCGCCGAGTTCGCCGCCCGGCTCGAAGCCCGCGGCCTGGGGGTGATCGCCTTCGGGCCGACGCTCATTCGAGCCTGCACGCATCTGGATGTTTCGCAGGCTGATGTGGAAGCCGCCTGCGTGATCCTGCGCGAAGTAGTAGGCGAGAAGATCGCCAAGCGAAAGGGTGCGCTGGTCGAAGGGGCCTATGAAGGGTAAAGGGCGCGCGCCGCGATGACTTTGATTTCGCAATACGCTCTCGCGGTGCTTGGCGGCCTGTGCGCCATGGCCGGTACGATGCTGGCGTTCGTGGCACACTTTCAGCCAATGTTCATTCCCCGCCTGCTTGGGCATTCGGGCACCTTTTTGGTGGCTCACGAGCCGTTCAAGTTTTGGATCGCACAAGTTGCCGTGGCCCTGGCGATGATCCTGCTGGGGCTTCGTCTGAACTACGTGCTGTTTCGCTCGAAGCGTCAGATCCTGAACGAGCGCCACTTGGCGAAATGACCGCACGATGAATGTTCTTGATCTCATCTGGCTGATGGCCGGCGCCACCGTACCGAGCTTTCTAGTGGCTTGGCTAGCAGGATACGTGGTCCGGCGAAAAGCCCTGGCCTGGGGACTGCTCGACAAGCCCGGGCATCGCAAGGTACATACCAACCCGACTCCCATGGGCGGAGGGCTGGCCATCTGGGCGGGCGTGGTTCTGCCGCTCGCCGTCGGGCATTTCCTGCTCGATGCACTGGCCCCCACCGGGTCGACGCCCTCGGATCTGCTGCCCCACGTGGTGCGCGAGAACCTGGGGGGCATCTTTCAGAAGGTCCGCGACCTGTGGATCCTGATCGGCCTAGGGACGGTGCTGGTGCTGCTGGGACTGGCCGATGATCGCTGGGGCCTTCCTTGGAAGCTGCGACTGGGAATCGAGACCCTGGTCGCGCTGGTCGTGGTCGCCTGCGGTTGGAAGTTCACGTTCTTTGTGGATCTTCCCTGGTTGACCGGCGCGGTAACGGTGGTCTGGATCGTGGGGCTGATCAACTCCTTCAACATGCTCGACAACATGGACGGCCTGTCGGCCGGCGTGGCCGCCATCGCTGGAGGCATGTTCGCCCTGGTCACGCTGTTGGCGCCGGAATCCACGGCTGGCGTGCCGCAGTTGTTCGTAGCCGGCTTTCTGCTGGTGCTGGTCGGGGCGGCCTGCGGTTTTCTGGTACACAATCAGCCCCCGGCGCGGCTCTTTATGGGCGATGCCGGCAGCTACTTCATCGGCTATTGGCTGGCCATCGGCACCGTGCTGGCCACCTTTGCGCAGCCAGGCCTGCCGCGGCATACCATCCTGGCGCCGCTGTGCGTGCTGGCCGTGCCGATCTACGACACGGTCACCGTGATCCTGATCCGCCTGCGTGCCGGCAAGAGCCCCTTTGAAGGAGATAAGAACCACTTCTCGCACCGACTGGTGTCGCTGGGCATGACCAAGCCGCAGGCCGTGCTCACGATCTACCTGGTCACCGTCACCACGGGCTTGGGCGCGCTGCTGCTGTATCAGGTTCCCACGATTGCTGGCGCCGTCGTCATCTTGCTGTTGGTCTGCTGCGTGTTGGCAGTCATCGCCGTGTTGGAGAACGCCGGCAAGAGGTAGCGCCGCCTACCGTTGGCTCAACACCTTCAACTCGCTCTCGTCCATGCCGAAGCGATGCCCGATCTCATGCAGGATCGTCACGCGAATCCGCCGGCGAAGTTCCGGGACCGAGACAGCTCCCCGTTTATTGCGCGACGTGGCCACTAGCCCCTCGCGGAAGATCTGGATGCTCTCTGGCAGGTCACTCTCGGCGGCGTTGGTGCTGGGCTCGACGCTGCGGTGGATCAGCGCCACCCCCTGGTATCGCCCACACACGTCGTCTCGGAACTCCAGGTTCATGGCATCGCAGATCTGTTCCGAGGGATAGTCCTCGACCATCAGCGGAACCTCCTCCAGCAGGTCGTGGACCTCGGTCGGCAGATCGCCCAGGACCAGTTTCAGTTCCTGGTCGAAGCGGTTGCGGTCGTTGATTTTCATGTGGAGAGATTCTGCAGATAACGCAGGGCCTGGCTGATTTCGGAAAGGGGATCGTCGGCGTGCTCGCGCTCGACACAGACGTAACCGCGATAGCCGAAGTCTTCGAGGACGGCCAGCAAGTACGGGAAATCGGCCGTGCCGCGCCCCAGCGTGACTTCCTCGCCGCGTCCCTTGGCCCGATCGCGCACGCCGTCGCGGGCGTGCACATAGCGGACCAGGCTGCCCAGTTCGGTGGCCGCCTCGGTAGGGTTAAAGCCGTTGACGATCAGCCCGCCGGGATCGAGGCTGACGCCGACAGAGCCCTCGGGAATCTCATCCAGCAGCTTCTTGAGATCGGCCGGGCTTTCGCTTCCTGTGCGAGCGGCCAGCCAGGCGCCGGTCATGCTGCCGAACTGCCCCAGGTCGGTCAGCACCGTCCGCAGCGTCTGCCAGCCCGGCTGCGTGGGATCGGCGGGGACCAGCCCGACCTGGTTCACGACGACGGAGGCCCCCAGTTGATAGGCCATCCGCAGCGCCGCCTTGGTGGCATCCACCCGGGCGTCCAGATCCTCTTCGACGTTGTACCCACGGCGCGTGGGAAAGTTGACGGCCGAGATCTTCAGGCCCAGGTCGGTCAGCAGCTTGCGGATCTCACGGAGGGCGGTCTGCGAAAGCTCGCCGGGGCGAATATCGCTGCGGGCGTCGATCTCTACGGCCTGGCACTTGAGCTCGTGGGCAACTGCCAGGGCTTTTTTAAAGGGGAGCTTTAAACTCTTCAGTTGCAGGGCGATCTTGACGGGTTGCAATGCGGTCTCCTTGTCTGTATTCCGCATTCTAGCAGATTGGGGGCTCGTTCAGTGGCCGGGTGGGGCAGGTTGTCGGGCTTTTGTGGTGCAGGCGCGGCAAGTAGCAGGCACACGGAGAGGCAGTGATTCTTTTCAACGGCGAGAGAGCAAACGCCAGCAGTTCCGGAACTGAGCGGCAGGGCGCTAGCCGCCGGTAGTACACGATTCAAGCATCCCATGGGCATTGGTTCTCATCGGCGGCGGGCTAGACGTCCAACGCGCAAGCGATTGGGAGCGCGAAACCTGGGGCCACCGGCGGCTAGCGCCGTGCCGCTCAGTTTGCGTCGCTGACGGTTGAAGAGGCTCCGGTCGGACGGCACACGGAGTGTGCCTGCTACTTTACGCACCTACATTGCAACAGACTTCCCTTCGTTGACGCTCCCGGCAAGCGACCGCTAGAATCTGCACTCTCGCCCCCCCTGTGCTCGCCCGTTGGGAACCGCCCTCCCGCGCGTTCCTCGTATTTTTTCGGAGATTCCGCGATGGCAGATGCTGCCGGCCAGATTGCCAATGTGATGACCGAGAGTCGGTTGTTCCCCCCCACCGCCGAGTTCTCGGCCAAGGCCAAGATCGGCTCGCTGGCCGACTACCAGAAGCTTTACGACGAAGCGGCCGCCGATCCCGAGGCCTTCTGGGACAAGCTGGCCAAAGAGCAGCTTCACTGGTTCACGCCTTACACGAAGACCCTGGACTGGAAAGAGCCGTTCGCCCATTGGTTTGTCGGCGGCAAGACCAATGTCTCGTACAACTGCCTCGATCGGCACCTCGGCACCCCGCGGGCGAACAAGGCCGCCATCATCTGGGAAGGGGAAGACGGCTCGCAGCAGGTGCTGACTTATCAGATGCTGCACCGCGAGGTCTGCCGCTTCGCCAATGTACTGAAGAAGCAAGGGATCAAGCCGGGGGATGTGGTCTCGATCTACATGCCCATGGTCCCCGAACTGGCCATCGCCATGCTGGCCTGCGCCCGAGTGGGCGCGGTACACAGCGTGATCTTTGGCGGGTTCAGTGCCGAGGCCATCGCCGACCGCAACAACGACGCCAAGGCCAAGCTGCAGATCACCGCCGACGGCAGCTCGCGGCGCGGCAAGCAACTGCTGCTCAAAAAGACCGTCGACGAAGCGCTGGCCAAGAGCCCGACCGTCGAGAAGTGCATCGTCTTCAAGCGGTCCGGGGCCGAAGTCCACATGAAGCAGGGGCGCGACTTCTGGTGGCACGACCTGATCGAGGAAGAGAGCGCCGTCTGCCCAGCCGAGCAGCTCGACAGCGAACACCCGCTGTTCATTCTTTACACCAGCGGATCGACCGGCAAGCCGAAGGGGATCAAGCACACCTCGGCCGGCTACAATCTGTACGTTGCCAAGACCTTTCAGTGGGTCTTCGACCACCGCGACGAGGACGTCTACTGGTGCACGGCCGACTGCGGCTGGATCACTGGGCACAGCTACATCGTCTACGGGCCGCTGACCACCGGGGCGACTTCGATCATGTACGAAGGGGCCCTCAACTGGCCCGACGAAGGCCGCGCCTGGGAGATCGTGGAGAAATACAAAGTCAGCATCTTCTACACCGCACCCACCGCCATCCGGGCCTGCATCAAGTGGGGCGATCATTGGGTCGAAAAGCGCGACCTGTCGAGCCTGCGTCTCTTGGGCACGGTGGGCGAAGGGATCAATCCCGAGGCCTGGATGTGGTACCACAAAAAGATCGGCGGCGAGCGCTGCCCGATCGTCGACACCTGGTGGCAGACCGAAACCGGGGGCATCATGATGAGCCCGCTCCCCGGGGCCATCGCCACCAAGCCGGGAAGCTGCACCAAACCGCTGCCGGGTATCATTCCGGCCATCGTCGACAACGACGGCAAGCCGGTCGATCCGGGCTTTGGAGGCATGCTGGTCATCACCAAGCCCTGGCCCGGGATGCTGCGGGGCATCTGGGGGGATGACGCCCGCTTTAAAGAGGCCTATTGGAGCAAGATCCCGAACAAGTACCTGGCCGGCGACAACTGCCGTCAGGACAAGGACGGCTACTACTGGATCATGGGCCGCATCGACGACGTGATCAACGTCTCGGGGCATCGCCTGAGCACGATCGAAGTCGAGAGCGCGCTGGTCAGCCACCCCTGCGTGGCCGAAGCGGCCGCCATTGGGCGGGCCGACGAGTTGAAGGGCCAGGCCATCGCGGTCTTCGTGACCCTCAAGTCGGGCGAGCCGAACGAAGCCCTGCGTCAGGAGCTGAAGCTGCACGTTCGCAAAGAGATCGGCGCGCTGGCGGTGCCGGATGAAGTGCGGTTCGCCAGCACCCTGCCCAAGACGCGCTCCGGCAAGATCATGCGGCGCTTGCTGCGTGACATCGCCGAGGGGAAGACCTCGACCGGCGATACCTCGACCCTCGAGGACTACTCGGTCCTGGCCAAGCTGCGGGACGAAGAGTAGGAATGGAGTCTGGGACGGCGCAATCGGGCGTCGTCCTTGCGCTCTCGCCATTCCGCCTCCCGCATGATCTACCTCGACCATCACGCCACGACGCCGGTGGATCCTCGCGTGGTCGAGGCCATGCTGCCGTTCTTTACCACCACGTTCGGAAACGCGGGAAGCGTGAGCCACGCGTACGGATGGGAGGCGCGGGACGCGGTCGAAGCGGCCCGCAGTGCCATGGCGCTGGCGATTGGGGCCAGCGACAAGGAGTTGCTCTTCACCAGCGGCGCGACCGAAAGCAACAACCTGGCCATCAAAGGAGCGGCTGGCCGCCAGCGACGGCGGGGCGATCACCTGATTACCGTGGCCACCGAGCACCGCGCGGTGCTCGACCCTTGTGAGCGGCTGGCCCGGCGGGGCTTTCAGCTCACGATTCTGCCGGTCGATCGCCAGGGCTACATCACGCCCGATCAGGTGGCCCAGGCGATCCGCGACGACACGCTGCTGGTCTCGGTGATGCTAGCCAATAACGAGATCGGCACGATCCAACCGATCGCCGAGATCGGCCGGCTGTGCCACGCCCGCGGGGTGCTGTTTCATTGCGATGCCACGCAGGCGGTCGGCAAGCTGCCCGTCGATGTGGAGGAGCTGGGCGTCGACCTGATGAGCTTCACCGCCCACAAGATTTATGGGCCGAAGGGTGTGGGGGCGCTCTATGTCCGGCGTCGCGGCCCGCATGTACGACTCGAGCCACAGATTGACGGGGGCGGGCAGGAGTTCAGCATGCGTAGCGGCACGCTACCGGTGCCGCAGATCATCGGCTTTGCCAAGGCGCTGGAACTATGCCTGGCGGAGATGCCCGACGAAGGGACGCGGCTGGCCGGGCTGCGGCAGCGGTTGTTCGACGGGCTGACCGCAGCGATCGAGGGGGTCTCGCTCAACGGACCCGAGTGGGACGTGCCAGGGCGAAGGCTCGACGCGAACTTGAATGTCAGCTTCTCTGGCGTGGATGGCGAAGCCTTGATGATGAGCATGCGCGAGATCGCCGTGAGCTCGGGGAGCGCCTGCACCTCGAGCAATCCCGAGCCGAGCCATGTGCTACGGGCGCTGGGGATCGGCGACGACCTGACCCGCAGCAGCCTGCGGTTCGGGCTGGGCCGCGGCACGACGGCTGATGAGATCGATCTTGCAATCCGCGCGGTGGCCGATTCGGTCGAACGATTGCGGAAATTGTCGGGCTAAATCGCCCCGCCATCATTCCGCGATTTCGCGAATGACGCGGCACGGATTGCCGGCGGCCAGTACCCCGGCCGGCACGTCTTTGGTCACCACGCTGCCGGCGCCGATCACGGCGCGATCGCCGACCTTGATGCCGGGGCACAGGATCGCCCCTCCACCGACCCAGACATCGCTGCCGATCACGATCGGCTTGCCGAACTCCTGCTTGCGGCGCTCCATAGCGTTCAGCGGGTGGGTGGCCGTGTAGATCTGCACGGCAGGGCCGAACTGGGCGAAATCGCCGATGCGAACTTCGCACACATCCAGAATGATGCAGTTAAAATTGAAGAAGACCTTCTGCCCCAGGTGGATGTTCGCGCCGTAGTCGCAGTAGAACGGCGGCTGCATCCAGACGGTGTCGCCGCCGCTCCCCACGAGTTGCGTCAGGATCTGCCGCCGCCGCTCAGTTTCATGTTCGAGCGTGGCGTTCAAATCCTGGCACAGGTCACGCGCCCGGGCACGCAAGCGGACCAACTCGGGATCCAGGCACTCGTAAAGTTCGCCTGCGATCATCCGCTCGCGCTGGGTCGGCATCACTTGGCCTCTTCGGTCGCTTTGATTTCGGCTTTCTTCTCGTCCGGCTTCTTGTCGTCGGTCTTTTTGGCCAGGTGCTTCTCGAAGAAGTCGATGATCGTCAGCATATCGCCGCCGATGCTGGGCCAACCGTGCGCGGCCCCTTTCTTGGTGATCAACTCGGCAGTAACGCCGGCTTCTTTGAGCTTGGTGATCAAGATTTCGGCCTGTTGAATCGGAACGAGCAAATCGGCATCGCCGTGAATGATCATGGTCGGCGGGTCGTCGGCCGAGGCATGCGTGATGGGCGAGATTTGCTTGCCTATTTCGGTGATGCGGTCTTCGTCGACAATGGCGACGTAACGCTTCGACTTGGGATCGAACTCCTGGAAATCGAACGGCGCTTTAAAATCCTTCAGGATGCCGCGGCCAATCGCGTTCTCGCCCGGCTTGCCGTAGTTTAAGAAGTCGGTGGGAGGAAAGAAGCATCCGACGCACTGCACACGGCACGAGGTCTTGCCGAGCGCGTCCTTGGCCTTGGGGTCGCCCAGATCGCCGGCCAGTCCCTGCATGAGGGACAGATGTCCGCCCGCCGAACCGCCCGTGATGCCGATGCGGTCGGGGTCGATCTTGAATCGGGCCGCGTTAAGTCGGATGAATCGCACGGCCAGCTTCAGGTCGGCGATGCATTCAGGAATGGTGAATCGCGGCTGGCTGCCGTGTACCACGGCAAAGACCGTGAAGCCGCGGTTGTTCAGCTCATAGGCAAAGACCGGCTGGATGGCATCGTGCGACGAGAACCACCCGCCGGAGACCACCCACACCAAGGCTGCGCCATTGTTCTTTTCCTTCGGCGTGAAGACGTCCATCGTCAGCGCCATGCCGTGTTTGCGGCCGTAGATTACGTCCTCGGTTCGATCGAGGTCCAGTTTCTGAGCCCAAACGGGCGAGGCGAAAAGAGCCGACAGGCAAACTGCCGACAACAGAATGCGCGACATGGAACAGTTCCCGGGGAGACTTGGCGCAGTCAAAGAGTTGAAGAACGTTCGTCAATCTACTCCGCGCATTCTAGCAGTACCAGCAGACCCGCTGCTGGGTTTCGCGTCGTGCTGGCGGTTTGCGCAAGCCATTGCTAGGATCACCTCGCGCGTCGCACGGCCCGCATTGTATCGTTAGGGGAGTCCGGAGTTGTCGTTCGATTTGAAGGTTCCCGCCGGCGCGGACCACGTTCTGATTGCGGCCAATCCCCGCGCAGGGGCGGGCCGTCGATGGCACTTGATCGAACGGCTGGCCGTGCTGGCCCGGCAACGCGGCTGGAAGGCCGAGATCGTGACCGAACTGGGCGAGGTCACGCGCAAGGCCAACGAGAGCACTCTGAAGGGCCGACTCCGCGCGTTGGTCGCTGCCGGAGGAGACGGCACGGCCGCGGAACTGGTGAACCGCACCGAGCCGGGCGTGCCGATCACGCTCTTCCCGATGGGGACTGAGAACCTGTTGGCCCGCTATCTCACTCTGGACGCCAAGCCCGAGCGGCTGATCCAGGTACTGGCCGAAGGGCGGCTGGCGCGGCTCGACGCGGGCCTGGCTGGCAAGCGGATCTTTCTGCTGATGGCCAGCATCGGCTTCGACGCCGACGTGGTCCACCGACTGCATCGCAAACGGCGCGGCCACATCACGCACTGGTCGTACGGCGAGCCGATCTTTGAATCGGTGCGGACCTATCGATACCCCGAACTGCGGCTGCGAATGGGCGAAGAACTGGCAGGAGTGATCCCTGCCGAGGACTCGCCCAGTGTCAGCGCCCGCTGGGTCTTTCTGTTCAATCTTCCGTGTTACGCTGCCGGCCTGCCCCTTTGTCCGACCGCCAGCGGCAGCGACGGCAAGCTCGACCTGTGCGCCTTCCGGCGAGGTTCGCTGTTCACGGGGCTGCTCTATCTGATGCACGTGTTGCGAGGGTCGCACTTCAAACTGAAGGACTGCGTCAATCGGACCTTCGAAAAGCTGACGATCGAAGCCGACGAGCCGATTCCCTATCAATTGGATGGCGACCCGGGCGGGCATTTGCCGCTGGAAGTGGGCGTGCTTCCCGGGCGGATGACGCTGGTCGTGCCGCACGCCTGGCTGAAGAACCTCAAGCTGCCGAAAACATCGGCGGGCAAGTGATCTAGAGGACAGGCACTTCGCGCGGCAGCAAGACATGCGGCCGGGGGACGGGGCTCTTGGCCCGCCAGGGGGCCGAGAGGATCAACGCCACGATCCGCTGCGCCGCACAGCCGTCGCCGTAGGGGCTGGCAAGTGGAATCGCGGGCCCGTCCGCGGGCTGATCGCGCCTTGCCCACAGCAGTTGACTGGCCCGTTCGACAATCCGCTCGGTTGAGGTTCCCACCAGTTCGGCCAGGCCGACCTCGACCGCTTCGGGACGTTCGGTCGTCTCGCGCATCACCAGCACCGGCGTGCCAAGCGACGGGGCTTCTTCCTGCACTCCGCCCGAGTCGGTCAGCACCAACGCGGCGCGCCGCAGCAGCCAGACGAAATCGGGATACGATGCCGGCGGCAGCAGCCGCACGTTGGCCCGGCCGGAGAGTCGTTGGCGGACCGGCTCCAGCACCTGCGGATTGAGATGCAGCGGGTAGACGAAGGTGACCTCGGGAAAGCGCTCGGCGAGCTCGACAATGGCCGCACAGATGCGCTCGAAGCCGCCGCCGAAGTTCTCGCGGCGATGCCCGGTGATCAGGACCAGCGGGCCGTCGATCGCTTCAAGACCGCGCGGCCCGGCCGACTCGGGACGGGCCAAGGTCCAAAGCAGGGCGTCGATCGCGGTGTTGCCGGTCACGTGGATACTGCCGGGCGAGACTCCTTCGGCCAGAAGATTGTCGGCGGCGCGGCGGGTCGGGGCGCAATGCAGGGCCGCGGTCAGCCCCGGCAGGCGGCGGTTCAGCTCTTCGGGCCAAGGGGCGTTCAGATCACCCGTTCGCAAGCCGGCTTCGACATGCACCAGGGGAATGCGACGATAGAAGGCAGCCAGCGAAGCCGCCAGCACGGTGCTGGTATCTCCTTGGGCCACGACGCAGTCGGGACGCGCCTGCGCCATCGCCTGGTCCAGCGATTCAAGCAATCGGGCGGTCATCTCGGCCAGCGAGGTGCTGGACCGAGGGCAAGTCAGCTCCACATCAGGGCGAATGCCGAAATGCTCAAGCACGGGCGAGACCATGTCGCGATGCTGGCCCGACAGGCAGACCCGCGGGGCACAGTGCACGGCCTGCCGGCGAAGCTCGAGGATGACCGGGGCCATTTTGATGGCCTCGGGACGGGTGCCGATCACACAGAAGACGCCGAGTGGCTGCATAGGAAATGTCGTTCGTGACGGTTGGCCGAGACGTGTCCAGAAAACGGCATAACTCCCAAGCGGTCAAGGCCAACTCGGGGCACTTCGATTTCAGCGGACACGAACTTGCGGTCGATTGACTTCACGGGGCATAATAGGGATTCAAGCGGCCTGACGTTTCCTTCGGTGACTCCGCATGCTGGACGGTCTGCCCGTCGAACGCGAACCCGTCGAAATCGAGGAGTTTCCCTCCTTCGATGGCGCTCGGGCTGCGCGCCCGGTGACTTGGTTTGGCGCGGGGGTATTGGGTTCGGCGGCGGTGCATGCTGGCAGTTACGGTTTGATCTATTTGCTGACGGTGCTGGGGGTGATCTCCCTCATTCCCGCGCGTGTGCAAGGTCGAAAGACGATCATCAGTATGGAGATGGTTTACTCTCCTGCTCCCACGCCCGAGCATGAGCCCGAGGTGAAGACCGACGTCTTCGAGGCTCCCAGCTTCGAGCCACTGGAGGTAGCCCACGAGAACGTCCCGTTGAAGGTCGAAGTCAGTCCGGATCATGTGCAGATCCAGCAGCAGATCTTTGTGCTGCGGCGCGCAGACCTGATGATTCCCGTGGTGGACCAATCGCCGTTGGCTGCGGCCGCGCCGGTGCTGGCGCAGGTTAATCGTTCGGCCGAGCCCGACCATCGCACTCCGTCGCGGACTGAGAAGCGCGAAGTGACGCACGAAGCCAAGCGTCGCCCAACGCCCGACGTGCTGGCCGCGTTTACTCCTCCTTCGGTGCCGATTCCGCCCGATGCCGGCGTCGAAGAGACCCCGGCGGGTCTGGCGCCGAACAATCCTCCGCCGATCTATCCGGCCGAGGCCATCGCTCGCGGCTGGATTGGGCAGGTCGAACTGCGAGTCACGATTGCGCCGACGGGCCTGGTCTCGAAGATTGAAGTCGCCTCGAGCAGCGGTCATCCGGTGCTCGATGCGGCCGCCTATCACGCCGTGCGGCGCTGGCGGTTTGTGCCGATGCGGATTGGTTCGACCCCGGTCGAATCGGTGCTGCGTGTGCCGGTTCACTTCCTGCCGAAGTAGATGCAGGCTGCATTCCCTACAGACGGTTACGCACTGGCGGCCAGCCGCAGCTTCGGTTGGGTTCGCTCGCGCCCCTCGCGGATGCGCTGAATGCGGGCCCCCAACTGCGTCAGCTTCTGTTCCAGACGCTCGTAGCCCCGGTCCAGATGTTCGATGCGGTGGACCACGGTTTCGCCCCGTGCGGCCAGTCCGGCCAGCACCAAAGCGGCGCTCGCCCGCAGATCGCTGGCGGTTACTTCGGCGCCGGTCAGGTGCATCACGCCGGTCACTCGGGCGGCAGCACCTTCGCGCTGCACGGCCGCTCCCAGGCGGCGCAGTTCGGCCAAATGCTCAAAGCGCTGCGGAAAAACCTGATCGCAGACGCTGCTCTCTCCGTGGGCCAATGTCAGCACGGCGGTCATTTGCGCCTGCACGTCGGTCGGAATGCCCGGATAGGGCCGCGCAATGAACTGCGCTGGCGCGAGCGGGCGGTTGCGCTCCACGGTGACGTAGTCGGCGCCAATCCACAGGTCCATGCCGAGTCGCTGCAACACTTCCAGTACGGAACTCAGATGGGCCGGTTGCACGCCGGTGACGGTTGTCTTGCCCCCGGCGATGGCGGTTGCGAGCAGCAGCGTGGCGGCTTCGATGCGGTCGGGGATGATGCGGTGGATGACGCCCTGCAGGCGATCGACCCCTTCAATCTCGAGCGTCGAGGTTCCCAGCCCTGAGATGCGCGCCCCCATGGCGATGAGGAAGCGGCCCAGGTCGGCGATTTCGGGTTCCAGCGCTGCGCCGGTGATCGTGGTGCGGCCCTCGGCCAAGGTGGCCGCGCTCAGCACGTTGGCGGTGCCGGTCACGGTCGAGCCGCTGGGGCCGAGCATGTCGACGTGGCTGCCCCGCAATCGGTTGGCCTTGGCGATGACGTAGCCGCGGTCGATGCGCAGGTCGGCCCCCAAGGCGCGCAGCCCCTTTAAGTGCAGATCGATCGGCCGGTCGCCGATGCGGCAGCCTCCGGGGAGCGAAACAACCGCCAGCCCGCGACGGGCCAAGAGCGGGCCCAGCACGCAGAAGCTGGCTCGCATCCGGCGGACCCAGCGATGCGGGGCGGTTGTGCAGCGGCCGTCGACGGTCTCCAGACGCAGCCGGCTGTCCCGTCCGCGGGCGACATGCACGCCCAGGCGATAGAGGACGCGCGACAGCATGTCGACGTCGATCAGCTCGGGAACTCCTTCCAGGGTCACCGGGCCATCGGCCAGGATCGAAGCGGCCATGATCGGCAAGGCCGAGTTCTTGGCGCCGCTGGCCGCCACCGTGCCCGACAGGGGATGTCCCCCTACGATACGAAAAGCGTCCATGTGCGAACGGTGCCTCGAGATGATTGCGAACGGAAGATGCCCGGACGTTGAGAGAAGGGGGCGAGTTGTACCGCGGGTCACCCCCTCGGTCGAGATCAGTTGGAAGTCGGGCATTTCCCAACTTTCCCAGCTCGCCCAGTGACCGCTGTTCACTCGCCCTGGCACGGTTGCGTTCATCTCTGCCCTTCCGTCGGGGTATCAAAAGTCGATTTATGCCCCCAAATCCGGAAATCAGGGCATTTCCGCACTCGGCACGCAGTTTGCCTTTGGTTCCTGCGACAAACGTCACCCTGGACTCATCTGCTTCGGCAAGTGGGTGGGTGCCCCCCCAGAGCACGCAACCAAGCAGGTGAGGGCGAATGCCATGTCGACCCAGACTTTGACTCCCGATCGTCCTCAAGCTGCACCTTCCCCGCCCGGCGAGAAATCGCAGTTTCTGATGGCCGGTCTGGCCGTAGTCGTGTGTGGTGCAACCGCCTGGTCGGCTGGATTCTTCTCGCCTGAAACTTCGTTCGGCACGCAGGTCCGCGCGACCCCCACCGCTCGGCAAGACCATGTCTCGCACGAGGGGCCATTGTCGGGCCCGCAGGCTGCTGCCTTGTGCGGCCGCTTGATCGAAGAGGGCGTCACCGCGGTCGCCGAGGTGAAAGACTTCCGAGCGACGTTCTACAGCCAGCAACGGGTCCGCGATCGCTTGAAAGAGCCGGAAACGACTCAGATCAAGATGCGGGCCGAGCCGCGGTCGGTTTACATGAAGTGGGCGGAGCCTAAGAAAGGCCGTGAGCTGCTCTGGAACAAGGACGCTCACGACGGCGAGTTGCTGATCCACGAGTGCGGCTGGAAAGGCAAGATCGCGCCACTGGTAAAGATCGCCCCGGACCATCGTCTGGTGGCGGAATCCTGCCGGCGAGGGATCCACGAGGTGGGGCTGTGGAACCTGATGACGCTGATCGCCAAGAACCGCCCCCTACTCAACAACCCGGGGGTTGAAGTTGAACTGACCACCGACAAGTCCATTGGAGATCGGGCGTGCTACTGCTTCACGATCAAGATGCCGGAGCCCACCCAAGAAATCCCGCACTACCTGGTATCGCTGTATCTGGACAAAGAACGAAAGCTGCCGCTGGGTTGCGAAATCTACGAAGCTCCCAACGAAGCGGGCGGCGAGCCTCAACTGTGCGAGTCCTACTTCTACGAGAATCTGGAACTGAACGTAGGGCTGACCGATCTCGACTTCGACCACACGAACCCAGATTATTGCTTCGGCAACGGGGACGCGACCACCGACATTCCCTAAGGCAGCGACTTGATTCGCGTGATTTCGGTCAGAACCCATTCCCCCAGCGCCGGCGCTGGGGCCAGCGCGTAACTTTGCGGGTTGAGTTCGACCCCCTGTAACTTTTCGAGTTGCCGGCGCTTCCCCCAGCGCCGGCGCTGGGGTCAGCGCGTAACTTTGCGAGTTGGTGGTGCTGATCGTCGTCGCCGAGGTTGTTCCCCTTACGGGGGAACTCTCGAGGCATCGGGAAATCATCATGGCAGGTGTTCGCATTCCGGAGGATTCGCCTCGTTATCCCTGCACTGGCCTTCTATCCATCATGCATTATATCGCGAAATCAGTTCTGTTTTAATCCTATTTTATGTATTTTCGATTTCGCAATAGGCTACGGGATCAACCGCACAGTTACGTCGTGGGCCAGGCTGGTCTGTACACCCACCGCTCAGGCGGTCCAGGTCGGCAAGAATCCAAACAGCCGTTGTCGGGCGACCGCATCGAGCGGGGCCCCATACTCACTGATCTCGTAGGCCTCGCACCACGCGATCTGGCTGCCCCGAACGGGACCATAGGTGCGGATCAGTTCCTGGCGATAGCGCCCCGCCTGGGGGCGGATGCGGTCCAGATACCAACTCTGCAGCCAACGTCGCTTGCCCGGCATGTCGGCAGGCAGTTGATCTTCGATCCGGCCATTGTAGGGGAGCCACTCAAAGAACTGCGAAACGTGGCAGGCCAGCATGTCGACCACGCGATCGATTTCTTCGGTCACGTCAATCACTACGTCTCCTTGCAGCGGAGTCGGCTTGGTGAAACGGTCGGGCATGAAGGCGACGACCGGATCTTTCCGCAGATAGGGAACCTCGGGCACGATCGGCGGCACCGTGACCATATAGGAAGCATCGCGGACCGCATCTCCCACCGCGCGATGGTCGGGGTGATAGTCGTTCGGTCGGTGGGTCAGCACCAGGTCGGGCTGGAAGGTGCGGATCTCGCGGATGATTTGCCAGCGCAGGTCGAGGGTTGGCTGCAGATAGCCATCGCGATTGTCCCAAGTGACATACGAGGCGCCGATCACCGCGCCGGCGGCAGCCGCTTCGGCCCGACGGCGAGCCGTCAGTGGCGCGCCCGACTCGCGATGATGGCCGGACTCGCCGTTGCTGACCGAGACCATCTTGACGGTGTGCCCCAGGCGGCGATAAATCGAGGCCAGCCCACCCGCGTGAATGTCGGCGTCGTCGGGGTGTGCCCCCAGGATCAGCAGCTTCAGGGTCTCTTGCGGCATGGCAGGGTCAGTTCCACGGGGCGATGGGGTAGGCGGGATGCAGGCGAAGGGAGTCAGTATAAGAGTGGGATTTCCCCCTCGCCACCTTTGAAAAAACCGACGCCAGACCGTTTAATGGAGGGGTGTGACGCCGTGTCCCATGTTCCTCCCGCCGAACAAACACCCCTGATTCCCCGCCTGCTCTAAGTGCCGGAGGCCGCGCCCTATGGAATTCATCGAACTCAACGGCAAGACGCTGATCTCCATCCTGCAGAAGGAGGAGTACCAGCTCGACGATCTTCGCAAGAACGGCGTCAAGGACGATACACGCGTCCGCATCAACCGCCAGGGGGACATCGAGATCCACCGCAATGGCGATTGGGACGTCATCGGCGGATTGTTGGGCGACTTCACGCATCGCATCGCCCAGGTGCACGAACTGGAATGGAAGCCGGGCAAGACGTAGGCCGCTGGCCGGCACGAGACTTGCGGGCTTTGTAACTCTTGGGCGGCTGAAGTCACGACCCCCACGAGCTCGCCTCGTGGGTGAAGCAGGTTGACGGGCTAGCTCGAGTCCCGCCATCTCCACTCGAACACTAGAGGGAAGATTGGCAGTCGAATTGGACTAGCCTTTCAACCTGCTTCACCCACGAGGCAAGCTCGTGGGGGTCGTTGTTATGCCTCATTCCTTTGCAAAGACGGATCGATGCCCGAGCGCCAAGCCATTGAAGCTGCCACTGCCGCCACCCCGTGGAGCCAAGAGCCTGGGAGCGTCGCCCAAGCGCTGAACAGCCATCTGGATCGCGGGCTTTCCGCTCAGCAGGCGAAGGACGCACAGCAGCGGTTCGGGGCCAATCGGCTGGCCGAGCAGGTACCGCCGAGTGTGCTGGTGCAGTTCCTCAAGCAGTTTGCCGATACCATGACCGCGCTGCTGGCGGCCGCTGCGGGGATCAGCGTCTTTGTGGGCGAGTGGCAGGACGCCATTCTGATTCTGGCCATCGTGCTGGCCAACGGCACGATCGGCTTTATGCAGCAGCGCCGGGCCGAGGCCGCGCTGGCAGCACTGCGGAAGCTCTCGCAGCCGGTGGCCAGCGTCTGGCGCGATGGCAGCCTGGCCGAGATGCCCGCCGAAGAACTGGTGCCGGGGGATGTGATTGACCTGTCGCCCGGTGATTTTGTGCCGGCCGATGCGCGGCTGGTGAGCACTGCCGAGCTGACGACCAACGAGTCGCCACTGACGGGCGAGTCGCACCCTGTTGAAAAGTCGCCCAAGGTGTTGGCGGCCGAAGCGCCGCTCCCCGAGCGCTTCAACATGGTCTATTCCGGCACCACGGTGCAGACCGGTCGCGGTCGGGCGCTGATCACCGGCACCGGCATGCAGACCGAGCTGGGCAAGATCGCCGACATGCTGGCCTCGGCCGAAGAGGTACAGACTCCGCTCAAGCGCCGGCTCGAGAAACTCAGCCGGCAACTGGCGGTGCTGGTGATCGGCGTCTGCATACTGGTCTTCATCACGGGCATGTTGCGCTCGCATCAAACCGATTGGAAGACGGCCGCCGCCGAGTTGTTCCTGACCTCGGTCAGCCTGGCTGTGGCGGCGGTTCCCGAAGGCCTGCCAGCCGTGATCGCCATTGCGTTGGCGCTGGGCGCCCAACGGATGGCGGGCCGCAAGGCGATTATTCGACAGCTCGCCGCGGTCGAGACGCTGGGCTCGGTGAACGTCATCTGCAGTGACAAGACCGGCACCCTCACGCAGAATCGCATGCAGGTCGCCGACTCGGTGGCCGTGGCCGAAACCCCCGCGGCCCAGGAGCTGCTCTTTCAAGCGGCCATCTTGTGCAATAACTCGCAGATTTCGGCCGACGACACCGAAGTGGGCAGCGCCACCGAAACGGCCATGCTTCATGCCGCGCGTGAAGCCGGGCATGACGCCGACAAGCTCCGACAGCAATGGCCCCGCGAGCAGGAGTTCCCCTTCTCGAGCGACCGCAAGCGGATGAGCACGCTGCACAGGATGCCCGACGGCGGACGGGTCGTTTACGCCAAGGGGGCCGTGGAGCAGATATTGGAGTGCTCCTCGCGGATCTTCGACGGCGCGAACGATGTGGAGCTGACCGAGGATCGTCGCCAGCAGTTTAACACGCATGTCGAGGAGCTGGCTGGCCGAGGCCACCGGGTGCTGGGGCTCGCCCGACGCAAGTTCAACGACGGAGTTCCGGCCGATGCCGAAGAGGCCGAGCACGAGCTCACCTTTCTGGGCTTCATGGGGATTGTCGATCCGATTCGCCCCGAAGCGACCGCCGCCATCGAGCGCTGCCGTTCGGCGGGTGTGCGGGCGGTGATGATCACCGGCGATCATCCCTCGACCGCCCGGTCGATCGCCAATGAACTGGGACTGCTGACCGAGGGACAAGAGCTGATCGCCGGCGACGAAATCGAGAAGCTCTCAGACGACGACTTGAAGGAGCGGATCGGCCGCCTGGCGGTCTTCGCCCGCGCCACGCCGGCGCACAAGGTCCGCATCGTGAAGGCCCATCAGGCCCAGGGGAGCGTGGTGTCGATGACGGGGGACGGAGTGAACGACGCTCCGGCCCTGAAGCAGGCTGACATTGGCGTGGCGATGGGCATCACCGGAACCGATGTGAGCCGCGAAGCCGCGCGGATGGTGCTGGCCGACGACAACTTTGCGACCATCGTGGCGGCCATCGAAGAAGGCCGGGTGGTGTACGACAACATCCGCAAGTTTGTCCGCTATCTGCTGACAACCAACACTGCCGAAGTGCTGGTGCTGTTCGTGTCGATCCTGATCGGTTTTCCGCTGCCGCTGGCGCCGGTGCAGATCCTGTGGATTAACCTGATCACCGATGGCCTGCCCGCGTTGGCCTTGGCCTTTGAGCCGGCCGAGCCAGGTGTGATGAAGCGCCGGCCACGGCCACGCGAAGAGAGCCTGTTTGCCGAAGGGCTGGCCCGCGACATTCTGGTGTTTGGCGCGCTGATGGCCATCGCCTGCCTGGCCGTCTATTGGTACGCGTTGCCTGCGGATTGGCAAACGCTGGAAGGCGGGATCATGCAGGTGGAGTTGGAGCGGCCCCGCACGATGGTCTTTGTGACGCTGGCCATGTTCCAGCTCTTCTACGTGATGGGCATGCGTTCGGGCGGAGAGTTCTTCTTCAGTTCGATTGGCGCCAACCCCCGACTGCTGTGGGCGGTGATTGCCGGCGCGGTCGCGCAGTTGATTGTCGTCTATCTGCCGCTGGTCTGGCCGCAGGTCGGGCACTGGTTCCACGTAGCGCCGCTGTCGGCAGGTGACCTGGCCCTATCGATCGGAGTGGCGAGTTCGGCGTTTGTGGTGGTGGAAGTGCGGAAGTTCTGGCGAAGCTGACGCCCTGCCGTTCTCCCTCGCCCCGAGAGGGGCATGCTCTTGGTCCCAGGCTCTGCCTGGGCACCACACTAACCCGAGGCTACGCCTCGTTGCATTCTCGCAAGAGAAGGACGTAACTTTGCGGGTTGGTCAGAGCGTCGTAGGGTAGGCAGAGTGAACGAGGCCCAACCTACGTTGTGACGCGACTCGGTTTTGAACAGGACGGGTTTCTCTGTTACCTCTGTTTTCTCCTGTTCAAAACAAATGCGCCAGGGGCGAGATACGAACGAAGGGCCGCCCCCCTCCCCAGCCCTCCCCACAGGTGGGAGGGAGCAGGAAGAGAATTTGGGGCGTTGTTCGCGATTCGGGAGCGCGTCAGGGTTGTAACTTTGCGGGTTGTTGGCCGCTCGGTTGTAACTTCGCGGGTTGCGGAGGTCCTGACCCGTGTAACTTTGCGGGTTGATCGGGGGCGAGATGGGGATTCGCCTCGCTGACGCGTCGGGTTGGGATGGGGACGCACGCTTGTACCTTCTCCGCGTGTAACTTTTCGGGTTGATGACACGTCGCGCGGGTTTGGAGGTGCGCGCGGTCGTGACTGAGCATGCGACGCGCGTAGTCGAGGACATCGGATTCTTTCATCCGCGCGATGCGATAGAGCTCGGTCCGGACGCGGCCGTCTTCCGTCAGGTCATTCGGGTCGGGCATCGGCGGGTAAGGAGACCGGCTGAGCAGGTCCGTCTCCCAGATGTCGAGCTCGAGGAGCGCCTGATGCAGCGAGGCGATCGTTTTGCGGGTGGAGCCATTCTGAAGGATTGACTCGGCACGCTCCGCTTCTGCAATGGAACGATGAAGCTGTTCGCGGGCCTGTTCGATGGCGGTGAGGGCTCGCGTTTTGGGGGTCGGGTCCGGCTTGCGGCGCGGGACCGGGAACTTGCGGAGCTTGCCATCCAGGCCCATGCGGACTTTGGGTTTGCGATGCCGGGCGTGCTTTTTGCGCAGGCCGGCCACCATGGGGCGGCTGACCTGGCAGCAGCGGGCGAAGAAGGCGTCGCTCTGATCGTCGTAGGCCGGGTCATCGAGCAAGCGGTTCACGAGCATCCGCTTATCGGCGTTGGTGCGCGGCAGACCGGGGTTCTGATGGGCCTTGATCGCGTAGAGCATGGCATCGCGGCGCGTGCCGGGACGGATGTCGACCTTAAAGGAGGGCTCTTCGCGACGAGACGCAACTTCGATGCCGTGATGCCCGTCGGCGATGTAGAGCGGCCCGTCGGGGGACTCCTGGAAGGCGACGGCCGGGGGACGGGTCTCGGGCGGGAGCTGGGCGTAGTAGGCCAGGGCGTCCTTGTCGAAACGCCCGCCGCGGACGGCGAAGATCATGCCGCGAAGACCTTGGGGGACGCTGTCGAAGCGGATTTCGGTGAGTGGCATGCGAGGCACCACGGGCTATAGAAGATGAACTCTACCCGCATTATATCAAATGATGTTGGTTTGATAACAGAATATTGAGAGATTTTAATGGAATTTTTAAGGTGAAGGGAGGCGGGAGGTTAAGGCAACGAGAGCACCTTCCCCAACTTCATGCCCGAGTCAGCAGGATCGCCAGCAGCGTTCCGCCAGTCACCATCGACCGTGATTTGCCTCTGCCCTGGGAATGTGAGAAACTGCGCACCTGCGGTTGCCCCTCACATCCTGCCTCCCTTCATCGCAGCCTATCATGCCTCAGCTCGCCGCTTTCCCCAAAGGCTTCATGGACGAACTGGTCGTCACGGGAACGATGTCGCTGGCGCGGTGGATCGAAATGGGTTCCACGCTCGATGTCGACGGGCTGGAGTTCTACGCCGAGTTTCTCGACCTGAAAGACCCCGAGGCCTGGAACGACCTGAAGCTGCTGCTGGACGACTACGCCCTCGACATGCCGATGCTCTGCTGCTCGCCCGACTTCACGCATCCGGATGCTGCTTTTCGCGCGGCCGAGATCGCCAAGGAGAAGAGTTGGATCGAACTGACGGCCGCCTTTGGCGGGCAGTTCTGCCGCGTTCTCTCGGGCCAGCGCCGTCCTGAAGTCTCGCTGGAGCAAGGGCTGGACTATGCCGCTGGCGCGATCGAGGCCTGTCTGCCCCATGCTGCCGATCATGGCGTGACGCTGATCCTCGAGAACCACTACAAGGACAACTACTGGGAGTTTCCCGAGTTCGCGCAGCAGACCGAGGTCTTCTGCAAGCTGGTCGATCGGATCCGCGGCAAGAACTTTGGCGTCAACTTTGACCCGAGCAACACCCTGCTGGCCGGCGAAGACCCGTTGGTCCTGCTGGAGCGCGTGAAGCACCGCGTGGTGACCATGCACGCCAGTGACCGCTACCTGGCCGAAGGGACTCTGGAGGACCTGAAGCGCGAAGAAGGGAGCGTTGGCTACGCCAAGCGGCTCCGGCACGGGGTGATCGGCCAGGGGATGAACAACTACGACGCGATCTTTAAGACGCTGGCCGGGGTCGGCTTCGACGGCTGGATCAGCATCGAGGATGGGGTGAACGGCATGGACGACCTGCGCCATAGCGTCGCCTTCCTGCGTAAGAAGATGGACGAGTACTGGCCAGAGTAGCACTTCCGTTCCTGCTCCGCGTCACCACTCACCTCGTCTCCGCGAGCGGGGTATAATGTCGGCGGGCACCTTTCCTACTGCGACGCGAGACTACGCATGGGCTTCCTTGATTGGCTGTTTGGACCACCCAAGCCCGATCAGTACGCCCGACTGATCTGCGACGGACTTCGCCGCGCGGGAGACAGTCGCGAATCGGCCTATGACCGCGAGAGTTTCTCGCTGAATTTTACTCAGAACGGCGAGCCCGCAGGCCTGGCCAATCTGCGCAACATGTACAACGAGTATTGCAGCCTGCCTCGGGACAAACGGCCTGACCACCTGAAGCATGTGGTGCGGGCGATGTTGTCGTATCAGATGGAGCTGCCCGAGGAGTACGAAGACGCACGGCCAGACCTGCTGCCCGCGGTGCGGACGCGTTCGTATTTTGAGCTGATGCGGCTGCAGCAAGAGGTCGAAGGGAATCACGACCCGGAGACGCCGCCGTACCAAGAGGTCGGCGACCATCTGCTGGTGAGCGTCGTCTACGACCTGCCGGAGTCGATGCGCTCTATCAATCGCGAGGCGCTGGAGGACTGGGGCATCGGCTTTTACGAGGCGCTGGAGGCCGCGCGGGCGAACCTGGAAGAGATGCAGTTTGCCTTCGCCTCGCTGGGGACGCGGGTCTATGCTTCGGTGACCGGGGACAACTACGACGCCTCGCGACTTCTGCTGCTTGATTTTGTGAACAAGCTGGAGGTTGATGGCGACCCGGTGGCCGTGGTTCCCAACCGCGACACGCTATTGATTACCGGGTCCGACGATACGGAAGGGCTGCTGATGGTGGCCGATCTGGCCGAACGAGCCCTGGAAAAGCCGCGGCCGATGAACGCCATCCCGCTGCGGCTGACCGACGGCGAATGGGTGACCTGGCTGCCGGACCCGAGTCATCCGACGGCCGGTAAGTTTCGCATGCTCGAAGTGAAGTCGCTCTATAGCGAGTACGCAGAGCAGAAGTCGCTGCTCGACGCGCTGCACGAACGGAACGGCATTGACCGGTTCGTGGCCAGCTACACCGCGATTGAGACGAAGGATGGCCGCGTTCTGAGCTATTCGGTCTGGTCGCAGGACGTCGAATCGATGCTGCCCGAGACGCACGAAGTGATCTTCTACTCCGGAGATGAAGAGCGACTGGTCGCGCGGGGGGAGTGGTCGCGCGTCTGGGAGATCGTGGGAGATCTGATGCAACCGCTGGATGTTTATCCCAAGCGGTATCTGGTGACCGAGTTTCCATCGGCCGAGCAACTGGCGGAGATCGGCATGGGATCGGACGGACTTCCCTCGCCCGGCTGAGAGGTCGCGGTTCGTGAGTGGCACGGCGCTGGCCGCCGGGGAATCTGCGATGTCACAGGGGCTACCGGCGGCTAGCGCCTTGCCGCTCACCTGCGACGTCGAATCGCAATCGGTCACCGCACTTCTACGACACGACTTTAGCTGCCCTCTCCGTTGGTTCCCCCGGGTTGCGACCCGTTGGTCCCGTTTCCATGGGAACTGCCATTCGAAGCGCCATGGGTCCCGTTTCCGCCGGATTGCGGCGCGGTGGCGATGACCACAGGCGGAGGGCCGCTGGTTGGGGCGGCATCGACCGGCAGCGTCTTGGGCTTGCCTTCTGCGTCGCGGTCGATGTAGTACGAGCCGTACTTGCCGTAGCCGTAGGTCTCGTCGTACTGGTAATACCGCGAGCCGTAGCTGTAGTAGTAGTTGGAGTAGTTTTTGCCGCCGTAGCCGTAGCCGTAGCGACGGGCGCCCCCGACACCGTTGACAACGATCCCGATGACGCGACCGCCGACCGCGGTGACCTGATCGATGGCCCGTTTGGCGTTAGGCCGGCCGCTCTTCGACAGGCGGATGGTGACCAGGACGCCGTCGACGCAGGGGGCCACGGTGGCCGGATCGGTCACGGCCAGAAGCGGAGGGGTATCGACGATCACAAAGTCGTACATCGAACGGAGCTCGGCCAGCAGTTCGCGGAATCGAGGCGAGCTGAGCAACTCGGCAGGATTATTGGGCCGGGGTCCGCAGGGCAGAATGTCGAGGTTCGGCTGGGCGGTGACCTTGATGGCCTGCGACAAGGGGGCTTCGTCGACGATGACCTGAGCCACGCCTACCTCGGCCGAGACGCCGAACACACGATGGATCTTGGGACGGCGGAAGTCGGCGTCGATCAGCAGGACGCGCTTGCCCGACTGCGCGATAGAGACCGACAGGTTGGTCGAAAGGGTCGTCTTGCCGTCGGACGGATCGGGGCTGGTGATCTGAATGACCCGATGCTCTTGTCCTTCGGTATTGAAGTACAGGGCAGTACGGACGCGACGATAGGCTTCGCTCTCGCGGCTCTTCGAATTGTGGAACGTGACCACGCTCGGCTCGATGCGCGGCATGCCTTCGACCACGCGCTGCATCCGCTCGCTTCGTTCCAGGTCGAGGACCGGAATGTGGGCGACCACGGGCAGTCCGAGCTGCTGGCGGATCTCGTCAGCGCTGCGGAAGCTCTTATCGGCCAGATCAACCAGAAAACCGAGCGCCAGGCCCAGAATCAAGCCACCGCCAAAACCCGAGACCAGGGTCATGCCCATCTTGGGTTCGTACTGAGCGCCGGGACCGGGGTGAGACAGCACGGTGGTCACGTAGCCGCCGTACTCTTTGATGAGGTTGATTTCTTGCAGTCGGCTGACGACCCCTTCAAAGAGCTTGGTCAGTCGGTCGCCATCGGCACGGTAGATCCGGTCCTGCACCTGGTAGTCGTCCAGGACTTTGGCTTCGGATTGGACTTCGTTAAAGAGCCCGGTAAGGCGCCGTTCCTGATACTCGGTTTCGGCTGCTTCCTGGTTGAGCGAGTCGAGGTAGACCTCGAGAAAGTCCCCGGCGGGCTCTTCGGCCTGCTTCTTGGATTCGCGCTCTTTGTGAAACGATTTGAGGCGCTCGATCTTCAACCGGACTTCGCGAATCCGCGGATGGTCTGGGCCGTAGAGCGAAAGGAGCGATTCCTCTTCAATATGCAGCGGCAGCAGCTGGTTCTGCCAGTCGTGCTTCTCGTCGGCCAGCGCGCCGGCTTCCTGCGAAGTCTTGGCCAGGCGGCGCGTCATCAGAACCAGCGCCTGCCGCGACTTGCCCGCGTTCAAGGCGTTGACGATCGCCTCGCGACGGGCCAGGGCTTCGACCCGCTGCACGACGGCCCGAGCACGCGACGTTTCGATGCTCTCCAGTCGCACGGCATAGATGTTCGTGCCCTCTTGTCCCTGCCACATCAGCGGCGATTTGGCGCGGAACTCTTTGTACTTCTTGTCCTGAATACGGATCTGGCCGTGCAGGTCGTCCTTGGCCTGCGTGATCAACTGCACGGTCTCCTGGCTGACGCTTTGGTAGGTCTCGCCCAGGTACTCCTGATACGTGGCGATCACGGCGGTCAGGATCTCGCGGCAGTCCTCGGAGTTCAGGCCCGCGTAGGTCAGCGCCAAGACGTTGGCATCTTTGTTGTCGCGGCCCGAGCCTTTGCTTACGGTGAGTCCGGCCGCAATCGAGGCAGCCGGATTCTCCTGGCCTGCCAGCGATGGGCAGCGCGAGTCGAGCTTGTGATTGCGGACGGCTCGCCCCACAATCAACGGACTCTTGATCAGCACGGCATGGGTCGGCAGGACGAACGTCGACACGTGATAGCCGGACATGAAGTCGTCGTAGCCCGTGCCAATGCTCTGCGAAGAGTAGATCTTGGCCGTCCCCTTGGAGGTCACGTGGACCATGGCCGACGACATGTATTTGGGGACCAACTGGCAGAAGTAGAGATAGCCCAGGCCCAGGCCCATGAAGGCGAACACAATCACGATCCACTTCCGGCGCAGCAAGATGCCGAGGTAGTCGAACGAAGGCCCCTCGGAAGAGGTCTGTTGTTGTTCGTCCTGAGAGGTTGCTTGAGAGATCACGAAACGCCCCTTATTTCGCCCTGCGCTGGCCCGATGGACGAGTCGCTGGCGACCCGTGCGAATTTGTAGACGATGGAGGAATGGATTGGATGAGAACGTGTGGCTGCAAGACCCGCAGAAGCAAGACCGTTGCAGTTCATGGAAGCGGCGAGAGGCCCGCGAGGATTGGTATTTTTACTTCTCCTCCGAACCCTTCTAGACTAACAACGTATCCTACGCACTGCAAGAAGCATGGATCGTTCGGTGTCGAGAAGATTTTTTGCCTTTACCAATATAAGTTACTTACACCAATCGAGTTATATGTATTCCCTGCTGTCGGCTCTGACCGAACCCTTCCTGCTGGTGATGGTGGCGCTAGGGATTGCGCTGGCCGTCGCCTGGCGTCGAGGCTGCCTGGTGGGAAGAGCGCGCTGGTGGGTAGGCGGGCTGTACCTGATTCTGTATTTGCAATCCGTGACCCTGACCTCGTACCTGATGCTGGGTTCGCTCGAATGGCTGTACCCAACCCCCCGGGCGTGGTCGGCTGACAACGGGGCGATTGTGGTCCTGTCCGGGGCGTTCTTGCCTCCTGGTCCTGACCGGCCCCGATCGGAACCCGCACCTTCCACGTTGATGCGATGTTGGCACGCCGCTGGCGTCTACCGCGAAGCCCCTCTTCCCGTGCTTGTTTCGGGCGGACCCTCCGGCGGAAACACCCCGACGGACAGCGACGCCAGCCAGATGCGCAGCCTGCTGGAGATGTTCGATGTTCCGGCCCACCAGGTGTTGCTCGAGGACAAGTCGTACTCGACCTATGAAAACGCCGTCGAGTCGGCCCGCATCCTGAAAGCCAAGGGGATTGAGAACGTGATTCTGGTGACCGACGCCAGGCATATGCCCCGCGCCGTCTGGTGCTTCGAGAAGCAAGGCATCGCGGTCCAGGCGGCGCCCTGCGGCTCACGGGCGGGCAAGGCGCCCCCGCTGAGTATCTTGTGGGTGCTGCCGACCTATCTCAGCCTGACGGACACTCAGGCTGGCTGTCGCGAGTGGACAGGGTCGTTGTGGTACTGGCTGAAGGGGCGAATCTGAGACGGTGATTCCCCGCAGGGGCTGTGTTACATTGAATGGGGTTGTCTAACGGACATTGCCGCAGGGGAGTGGGCCACATGCAGATACTCGACGCCTTTACGAAGAGCTATCAGAGCACCTCGAACTACGTGCAGCGGATGTTGCCCATCATGCCGCGCTTTGTTCCCAAGCGCTACAAGGCGTACGAGAAGTACTGCGGGTCGACCAAGTTGGCCGAAGCGGGCATCACCTGGGGCAAAGGTCCCGAGTTGATCATCGATAACCTCATGGCCTTGCGCGGGCACAAGGACGCAGCTGCCATGTTCTCAAAGGACCTGAATCGCAACGCCATCTACTTCGACATCGAGTACGCCGACAAGTACGAAGCAAATCCGCAGCGTTACGAGGTAGCGATTCAGTATCTGTTCCTGCACGAGATGATCCATTGGGCGCGTCATCAAGGAGGGGCCGACGCCAGGGTCGACGGCAAGGAAGCAGGCGAAGAGTTCGAGTTGGAAGCCTACGGCCAGGATGTCTCGTACCTTTGGAAACTCCGCTGACCACACGCTCTCCTCCGCACAGTTAGCATTCCCTCCGTTCAATTTTTGGAACCACCTTGGCCCGCAACCTCGCCATCTTTGGCGGCAGCTTCAATCCACCGGGCATTCATCACCGCGAGGTGGCCGCCCAGTTGGCCGCGCACTTCGACGAACTGCGGGTCGTGCCTTGCGGACCTCGGCCCGACAAGTTGATCACGAACGACGTAGAGCCCGTCTATCGGGCCGCCATGTGCGATATGAATTTCGCCGGCCTGGCGAAGGTACACGTCGACCTGTTCGATCTGGAAGCCAACACGTTCACGCGGACCCACGATCTGCAGGATCGATTTCACGGAGGAGGAACTGTCTGGCATGTGGCCGGCGCCGATCTGATGGCCGGCGGAGCGCAGGGCCAGTCGGTCGTGCAGCGCGAGTGGGAGCGCGGCGAAGAACTGTGGGCTCATTCGCACTGGGCCATCGTCAAGCGGCCCGGCTACGAACTGGCCCCAGGCGATCTGCCGCCCAACAGCCGCGTCTTCGAGAGCGAGCACTCGGGGGCCAGCACGTCGATTCGCCAAAGAGTCTTTCAGCACGAGCCGTACGAGCACCTGGTGCTCCCTCGCATCGCGCGGTTCATCGAGCGGCATGGCTTGTATCGAGGCCACGCGCCGAATCGCCGCACCAGGTTTGTCGTCGAGTCTCCTCGCGTAATGACCTATGCCGACGAGCGGAATCCCCGCGCGATTGAAATCGCAGCCGCGCTGGGCACGCACGACACAACTGACCCCGACGTGATCGTGGTCGTCGGAGGCGATGGGACCATGCTCCGGGCGATTCGCCAGCACTGGCGGCGTCGCGTTCCGTTCTATGGCATCAACACCGGCCATGTCGGTTTTCTGTTGAACGACCACGGCCCGGAGCCGCTGGCCAACGGCCCGCCGTTTGGTGCGAAGCCGACCGAACTGTTGGCTCAGCACTTGCCGCTGTTGTGGGTCGAGACCATCGATCGGACCGGCGAGCATCGGGCGGCGCTGGCCTTTAACGACGCCTGGGTCGAGCGAGCCACAGGTCAGACGGCCTGGATCCGCGTGGGAGTGAACGGCCAGGAACGGATCGCGCAGCTGGTCGCCGACGGCGCGCTGGTGGCTACCGCGGCGGGCAGTGCCTCGTACGCGCGGGCGATGGGGGCCACGCCGGTTCCACTTGGGACGCCGGCCTTATTGCTGGTCGGGTCGAATGTGCTGTCGCCCGACGGCTGGCGTCCGGTTGTGTTGCCCTGGGATTCAGAACTGGAGCTGACAACGCTCGATCCGGAGAAGCGACCGTTGCGAGGCTACGTGGACGGCGTCTCGCATGGCGAGGTCAGCTCGATGCGCGTCCGAACGAGTCGCATCGCTGCGGTGGAGCTGGCGTTTGATCCCCAGCACGATCCGGCCGAGAAACTGGCCCGCATTCAGTTCCCGCGGTAGCGGAACTTGATAAACACCAGGCGATTGGCTTCGTCGATCCGCTCGACGGAACCAAAGCGGATCCGAGCCTTGAGCGCCTTCAATTTCTGGACCGGGCCGACCGTCAGATAGCCAACGTTCCCTTCGAAGTTGCGGCGCGCCGTGATGGTTTCGCTCCCCAGGTCGGCGACCGTCCGAAGCTGCGCTTCCTTCAACTCCGCCAACTGCTCTTTTGTAATCCCCTCCAGGACGAGCGTCACCAACTCATCCACGCAGACAGAGCGGACAATGTCGCGCTGGATGATGGCCGAGTCGGGAATGCCCGCGGCACGCAGGGCCACGATGCTTGAGTCCGGCACGTAGAGCACGCCCGGCAGCAGCGTCGATTCCTCGCCCGGTTTGCGAGTGTCGACCACCGGTGGGGGGCCGCCCAGGCCGCAGCCCGAAAGAAACGCTGCCGTCCCCATCGCAACCAGAAAGCGGTCGAAGAATCGCCGCGAAAGACTGCCGGGCTCAAAGTGCCGCATGCCTCGCCTCGTGGTGCTGGTCCCAGGCGGGCACGGGGCCCGCACAGCGCGCGCAGACTCGAAGATTTGAGATAGGTAAGATCAGGCGGACTCGTCAACGCGCGATGCGTCGACGAGTTGGCCAAACCGCGAGTTCGCCAGCCGACTACTTCAGCAGCCGATCGACGCTCTCGACAAGCTTGTCCATGGCGAACGGCTTGCGGATGTAGTCGTCGACACCCAGCATCTCGGCATAGGCCTTGTGCCGGCTGCCTTCGTTGGCGGTGATCATGATCACGCGCATCGGCACCGCGCGGGTCTTGCGGAGCTTTTCGAGCACCAGAAAGCCGCTGCGCTTGGGCATCATCATGTCCAGGATCACCAGATCGGGATCCTCTTTTTCGGCCATGGCCAGCCCTTGGTTGCCGTCGCGGGCGACGAGGATGTCATACCCCTTGGCCTCAAGGACCACCCGCATCGACTCAATGATCTCGTTGTCGTCGTCAACCAACAGGATTCGCTTCTTGTCGGCCATCTGTGCTCGGCTTTCGGTGCAGCTATGACTTTGCGGAATTTGATTCGTACGCTCTCTCGTCGGCGAGAGAGGCTTCCGAAGACCGGGACGTGATCGAAGTCGCGTCTCGGGAGTTGCTTTTGACAAACTGTCGGCCACGGAAGTAACGGTATACTACTAACTGGGATGGGAGCGATTTGCAAGCCTTGGGGGTAGGGAAAGCTACCCGAAAGTGAGGGGGCTGGGAAATGCACGCTCCGCATCGCTTGCCGGACACTTCGCACAACCGACTCTTTTCAAAACGCCCGCAAAAAGCGAAACTCAATAAAGTTGGTCCCTGCTCCCGCTTGCCCCCTGCGAAGGATTCCCGCCGATGCCTGCCGACGACATTCTCCTCGATTCCGAAGAACGCATGGACAAGGCAATCGACGTCCTGAAGCACCAGTTGGCGGGCATCCGCACCGGCCGCGCCAATCCGGGCCTGGTCGATTCCCTGCGGGTCGAAGCCTATGGCTCCCCCACCCCGATGAAGCAGCTCGCTTCGGTCGGCGCCCCCGAGCCGCAGCAGATCGTCATCCGCCCCTTCGATCCGGGGACGATCAAAGATATCGAAAAAGCGATCCAGGCCAGTGGCCTCGGCTTGAATCCGATGAGCGACGGCCGGGTGATCCGCATCAACGTGCCGCCGCTCTCGACCGAGGTGCGCCGCAAGCTGGTGGCCCGCGTGAAGGAGCTGACCGAAGAATCGAAGGTTGCCATCCGCAACATCCGCCGCGACGGCAACAAACTGGCCGACCAGGAACAGAAGGACAAGATCCTGACTGAGGACGATCGGGACCGCGTGAAGGAAGAGATCCAGGAGCTGACCAAGAACTACGAGAACAAGGCCGGCAGCCTGGCGACCAGCAAGGAAGCGGAGATCATGGAGGACTAAGCTGGTAAAAGGATCGAGGATCGAGGAGTGAGGAGTGAGGAGTGTGGATCGAGGGAAAGAAGCGGCATGCCATCTGATTTCCTTTCCCCTCAAACCTCGATCGTCGATTCTCACCCCTCAATCCCTTCCTACGCCGACATTCTCGCCGCGGCCGCTCGCATAGCTCCCCACGCGCGACACACGCCGGTGATGACCTGCCAGACGCTCGACGAGCGTTTTGGCGCCCGGCTGTTCTTCAAGTGCGAGAACCTTCAGAAGGTCGGGGCCTTCAAGTTTCGCGGCGCGGCCAACGCCGTCTTTTCTCTCTCGGAGGAAGAAGCCGCCCGCGGGGTGGTGACCCATTCCTCCGGCAATCATGCCGCGGCGCTGGCCTTGGCCGCGCGACTGCGCGGCGTGCCGGCCTATATCGTAATGCCCTCGAACTCGCCGGCGGTCAAACAGGCGGCCGTGTCCGGCTACGGAGGGAAGATCACGCTGTGCGAGCCGACGTTGGCTGCTCGCGAACAATCGGCCGGAGAGATCATCGCCCGCACCGGCGCGGTGCTGATTCATCCCTATAACGATGTGCGGATCATCGCCGGCCAAGGAACCGCAGCGCTGGAACTGATCGACGAAGTCCCCGACCTCGATTTGATTCTGGTCCCTGTCGGCGGCGGTGGGTTACTTTCGGGCACGCTGATCGCCGCGCGCCTGGCGCCCCGTCCCGGACCGCAGGTAATCGGCTGCGAGCCGGCCGCGGCCGATGATGCCTATCGTTCGTGGCGGGCTGGGCGGATCATCCCCGTCGAGCACCCCGATACGATTGCCGATGGTCTGCGCACCAGCTTGGGCGACCAGACCTTCCCGATCATCCACGCCCTGGTCCAGCAGATTGTGTTGGCAGGCGAGCCGCAGATCCGGGCCGCATTGCGTCTGGTGATGGAACGGATGAAGCTCGTCGTCGAGCCCTCGGCGGTCGTTCCTATTGCCGCGTTGCTGGAAGGAACGCCCCGCATCGCCGGTCAGCGGGTAGGCGTGATCCTCTCTGGCGGCAATGTCGAGCTCTCGAAACTGCCGCTGGAATGACGTGCCTGAATGAGCAGGCAGACGGAGAGGCGGTGATTCTTTGTTGGCGAGGGAGCAAACGTCAGCGGCTCTGGACCTGAGCGGCAGGGCGCTAGCAGGGTGCTGAAAAACGCCAAAATGGCAGACTTCAGCACTGCATGTTGTGTCGCCCGAAAACATCGCCGCAACATTTAGC
>Ga0335394_10000155_pt1 | contig 67399 bp, 55 predicted proteins | sample MAT03_FD_205741 | JGI IMG/M metagenome (GOLD analysis project Ga0335394, IMG submission 205741) | Freshwater microbial communities from Lake Fryxell liftoff mats and glacier meltwater in Antarctica - MAT-03 (spades assembly) (version 2) ... | reverse complement strand
ACGCAGGCTAAAGCCTACGCTACAAGACGCAGGCTAAAGCCTACGCTACAAAACGCAGGCTAAAGCCTACGCTACAAGACGCAGGCTAAGAAAGCTTACGAATGAAGCCTTCTAAGGTTTTTTTATCCATCGTTGCAGGGTCCAAAAGTGTACCATCCAAACATTCATCTATCTTGAAATAACCACTTGCGGTACGTTGTAGGTTAGATAAATGGGCAAAACAGCCGAGCATATTACCAAGATCAAAAGCGATGCTTCTAATATAAGTGCCTTTTGTGCATTTCACACGAATTCTTAAATGAGGGTAATTATACTCAAGGATTTCTGTTGTTAAAGTAACTTTACAAGGCTTTCTTTCAACAACTTCGCCTTTTCTCGCAAGGTCATAGAGTTTTTTGCCATTGATTTTTTTGGCAGAATACATTGGGGGGATTTGTTCAATTTCGCCTTGAAAATGGCTAATTGCTTGTTCTATTTCTAAAAGAGTTGGAACGATAGGAGATTCTTGGACTATTTCACCATCGCAATCGTAAGTGTCAGTCGCAATCCCAAGGCGAACCTCTGCGATATACTCTTTGTCTGATAAAAGAAGCTGATCGGAGAGTTTTGTATAATCCCGGCCAATCAACATGACCATTACTCCAGTAGCAAAAGGGTCTAAAGTGCCTGCATGACCAATTTTTTTAACACCCAGAATTCTTCTTAAAACCCCGACTAAACTAAAAGAAGTTTTGCCAATAGGTTTGTTTACAAGAAGAATTCCGGCTGTAGAAGTCTCAATTGCAGAAGTCTTATTTAACTCACTTGTCATCAAGACTTATCTCTTCTTCATTATTTTCTTCATTATTCTGATCGCGTGATTTCTTCTCAGCACTAATTTCGCTAAGAAGTGTTGCTATACGCATATGTTTATCTACGCTGTCATCTAACTTGAAAGTCAATTCCGGGAAATACCGTAAAGTAACTTTATGGGATGAATTAACAGCAATAAAGCCGGCAGCTGATTGAAGAGCTTTTAAAGTTTCAGCCTTAATAGCTGGCTCTCCAATTACGCTTACGTATACTTTTGCATAATGTAAATCTTTAGTGATATCAACACGTGTAACTGTTACAAGTTCGTTCACATGCGGATTCTTAACACTTTTTCGGATCACTTCAGAAATCACTTCCTTAAGTAATGAATTAAGTCTGTCTGTTCGTTGAGTTGCCATAATATCTTCTCTATAATTGCTGTGTGATATAAGTTACTTCATAGGCTTCTAAAATGTCACCCTCTTGAAGTTCAAAGTTATTCATAATGATACCGCATTCAAAGCCTTTAGCTACTTCTCTAACATCTTCTTTAATGCGTTTAAGAGAAGAAATCTGACCCTTATGAACTTGTTGTTTAGCCCGTATGACACGAATGATATTATTACGTTGAATAACACCTTCAGTCACATGACATCCTGCAATAATTCCATAATGAGAAGATTTAAATGTCGCTCTAACTTCAGCTTTACCTTTGTCAGTCTCGATTGCAATTTTATCTAAAAGCCCAGACATTAATAGTTTAGCATCATCGATTGCATGGTAAATAATATCGTGCAATTTAACTTGGACGCCAAGCTGTTTAACTAGTAAGTCAGCATGACTTTCAATGTGTGTATGAAATCCGATAATGACAGCTTTTGAGGCAGCAGCAAGCTGAACATCCGATTCAGAAACTTCACCAACACCTGCAAAGATGATATTAAGCTCAGCTTTATCTGATTCAATTTTTTGGAGAGCCACTTTTATAGCTTCCAATGATCCTTGAACGTCAGCCCGAAGAACAATATTTAAAATTTTCTTAGATGTTTCAGAAGATTGCTGCAACAAGTTTTCCATAGAAACTTTTTTCTTAAGCAAAAGATTTGACTCGCGTTTATCAAGCACACGAGCAGCAGAAATTTCACGAGCTTCTTTTTCACTTTTTACAGCAATAAATTCTTGTCCAGCTTCAGGAAGCCCTGATAATCCTGTAATTGCTACAGGAGCTGATGGTGGAGCTTCTTGAAGCTGATTTCCATGCTCATCTTGAATTGTTTTAATACGTCCAAAAAACTGACTAAATACAACGGCATCACCGATTTTAAGCGTCCCGTTCTGTACTAAGACTGTAGCTACGGAGCCCATTCCTTTATGCATTTCAGATTCTAAAACAGTTCCTCTTGCACGAGTATTAGGATTTGCTCTAAGTTCAAGTACTTCAGCTTGTAAAGCTAACATTTCAAGCAATTCTTGAATACCTTCGCCACTAACAGCTGAGCAATTTACAGTAATTGTTTGTCCACCCCAGCTTTCAGGAAGTAGATCTTGCTCAGATAGCTGACGATAGACGTTTTCAGCGTTAAAGTTTGGTTTGTCGCTTTTGTTAATAGCTACAACGATTGTGACTTTAGCAGCTTTAGCATGGTGAATTGCCTCAATTGTTTGTTGACGAATCCCTTCATCACCAGCTACAACTAACACAACAATATCTGTTACATCAGCGCCTCTTGCACGCATAGCAGAAAACGCTTCGTGACCTGGAGTGTCTAAAACAGTGATCGGACCTACGTTCGTTTTGCAACGGAATGCACCGATATGCTGAGTAATAGCACCAGCCTCACCAGCTGCTCTGTTACTTTTACGGATATAGTCAATTAAGCTTGTTTTACCATGATCGACGTGACCCATGAAAGCGACGATTGGGGGTCTGATGACTAAATCATTTGCCTCTGATGATAAAACTTCTTCTTTTACAGTTTTGTCTGTAATACGGATACGTTCTTCTTCTGTTGAGTCTATCGTTAATTCGCAGCCAAACTCTGATCCTAGCATGTTTAGGATAATTTCATCATCAAGCGAATCATTTAGTGTCATAATGCTGCCTTGCAAGAATAACTTAGCTACCAATTGAGAAGCTTTAAGTTTCATTGCTACAGCCAAATCTTTAATACTGATAGGAACTCTAACTTTTAATGAAGTTGGACGAATCGTTGTATCTTCCTGAACACGCATTTGCTTGCCATGACGCTTTTTACGCCACTGTCCACGATCATCATCACCTCTTAGGCCTTGTCTATCACGTACGTCAAAAGATTTGTTTGGTTCAATTTTACGAGTCGGTTTGATATCCCTGAATTCTTTTGCCTTGGCAGTTTTAGGGGCTTTGTTATCATCTGTCGATGTAGCATTTTCACTGCGAGGTTTTGGTTTTGTTGAAGAATTTGATGTCTCTGTAGCGGTTTTACGCTCAAAAGATTTGGCAGATGGTTTTGCTTCTTCAACTTTTGGTTGAGGCGGGCGTGGGGGTGGTACTAAATCACGCATGTGTCTGCCTGTCGGACCAAGCTTTACCGTTGAGACGACCCCTTCTTGAGGTATTAGGGGTCTGACATTTGCTGCCTGCTTAGCTGCATGCTCTTCCCTAATATTTCTAACGGGAATAATTGGTCTTGGACGAGCTTTTACAGCAGGTTGTTCGACTTTTTCAACTTTTTCGATTTTAGCAACCGGTCTTTCAACTTTGTGTACTTTTTCGACTTTAGCAGCCGGTTTTTCCACATGGGTAGCTTTTACGATTTCAGGTTTTTTAGGACTTAAAATATCTGTTTGCATAGGTGTGTTTTTTTTATCTTCTAGTTCTTCCTCGAAAATCTCCCGCCTGAGCTCCTCACTTGTTTTCTGTTTTGTCAATTCGACTTCTTCAGAATTGATTGGAGTGACCGGTTCTTGAATTTCAGATGTTAAATTTAGTTCTTCTTCAGGTTCGACTTCAGCTACTTTTTGCTTGGTTTCAAAAGAAGAGCCTTCAGAAAAAGCAGACCTTGATCTGGCTTTGACGCGTGGTGCTTCTTCTTTTGCTGCAAGCTTAGCAAGATCTTCAACTTCAATCTTGGCCGCCTCAGTTTCAGTTTTTTCAATTGGCAGCTCAAGCTCTTGTTTTTTTTTTGCAAGCTTGCTCTTTAAGCTACCTAAATTGATGGCTTCAGCGATTTGCGTATTTTTAATTGTAAGTTTCAGATTTTTAGCCAACGCTTTACATCCTTTGTTTTCGAATTTGTTCTAAGATTTTGTCTGCTGTTTCAATGCTAATTCCAGGAATGGTCGCTAGTTTTTCAGGCGATGCTGTCAGCAACATTCTCGGCGTATTAAATCCTTCAGCCACAAGATGTTCAAATATCAGTTTATTAAGACCTTCAATTTCAGTCAGAGGTTCATCAAGACTTGTGTCTTCTGATGAGGCGAGTTCAGTTCTTTGCATTGCCATCGCACGGTTATAATCACCCATGCGCTGAATGTCAAGTTCGTAACCAATTAGTTGTCCGTTAAGGCGGGCATTCATTCCTTTTTTGCCAATTACAGCTGCAAAATCTTCATCATCTACAACAATAGAAATGGTCTTATCTTCTTCGCTGACGTTAATTTTACGGATTTCAATAGGATTCAATGCACTTTGCAATAATTCCACGGGATCATTAGAAGATGGAATAATATCGATCTTTTCATTATGCAATTCTCTAACGACGTTTTTAACACGGCTTCCTCGCATCCCAACACAAGCACCCACAGGGTCAATTTTTGGGTCTGTGGAATGGACTGTTATTTTTGTTCGATATCCAGCTTCCCGAACGATTTTATCAATAACAACAATTCCATCATTGATTTCAGGAACTTCCTGGATCATAAGCTGACATACAAAATTTGGATGGCTTCTTGTTAAGATGACTTCTGCCCCGCCGCCTTCTGTATCGCTAACTTCAAGAAGAAGAGCTAAAACGCGCTCGCCTATGTTATATTTTTCTGTTTTTGGGTAATGCTTCATCGGCATGATAGCCTCCACTTTACCAAGATCGACAACAATGTTTGATCCGCGAACAAAACGTTTGACAGTACCTGAAATGAGTTCGTTTGTGCGATGTCGGTATTCTTCGTAAATAACGTCTCTTTCTGCACTGCGCAATTTTTGCGTAATAATTTGACGCGCTTTTTGTGCAGCTATTCGACCAAAATCTTTAGGTGTTGCGAGAATATCGATAAATTGGCCTATTTGACAATCGGGATCAAGAACGCGGGCATCTTCAAGAGATATTTCTTGGCCTGAGACTTCAACTTCTTCAACAATTTCTTTCTCACAAAAAACATCAATGTTACCGGTTTTCGGATTAATTGTGACGGTTACGTTTGCTGCACCACTGATGCTTTTACGAGCTGCTGCGTGCAGGGATTCTTCGATCGCGCTCATGACGATTTCGCGTTTGATACCTTTTTCACGTTCTAGATATTCAAAGATTGCAATAAGGTCTTTGTTCATTCGTTTGCCTCTAAGCTTAATGGGGGATGTTCTTGGGAGTAATTAATACTGTTGAATGCTCTATATTTATTGTAGCAAAAAACTTATTTGAAGAAAATGCCTTTCTTCTAATAACCTCGAGTTTCGAGTAATAACTTGGGGCTTAAACCTTTAAGCCCCAAGTTGTCTAAAATCAGCTAAAGGTTTTACTCGGATTCAACCTGAGACTCTTCTTTCTTATTTCGCTTAGAAGAAGTCACCACGATATCATCGCGATTCACTTGATTAGTTTCGATTAGATATTCCTTAATAGAAAGAGCTATCTTTTTATGTTCCGGATCTAGCTTGATAACTTTAGCAGTCACTTCATCGCCTTTTGCCACAACATCTTCAACTTTTCCAAATGCTTGATCTGACAATTCTGTCACATGAATTAAGCCTTCTAAACCATTTTCTAGTTCTACGAATGCGCCAAATGCAGTAATTTTGCTGACTTTTCCTTTAACAAGAGAGCCAACCGGAATTGTTTTTTCAATGCATTCCCAAGGATTGCTACCAAGTTGTTTTACACCAAGAGTAATTTTCTTGCTGTCACGATCAACTGATAAAATAATGGCATCAACTACATCACCCTTACGAAGGATTTCTGATGGATGAGAAACTTTTTTAATCCAGCTTAGATCAGAGATATGAATCAATCCTTCTACACCTGGCTCAAGCTCAACAAAAGCACCGTAATTAGTCAGGCTTCGTATTTCAGCTTTTACATTAGTGCCGACAGGATATTTCTTCTCAACATCGTCCCAAGGATTGTGTTCTGCTTGTTTAATTCCAAGGGAAATTTTACCTTCTTCTTTTTGGATCGAAAGAACAATTGCTTCAACTTCGTCGCCTTTTTTAACAACTTCGCTTGGATCTGTGATGTTCTTTACCCATGACATTTCTGAAACGTGGATTAAACCCTCGATGCCAGGTTCAATTTCGATAAATGCGCCATAAGGAAGTAAGTTAACAATTTTACCTTTAACTCTTGTTCCCGGAGGATATTTTTGCTCGATTTGATCCCAAGGATTATTTTCTTTTTGTTTTAAGCCAAGAGCTACACGGCCCTTATCCTTATCAACGCTTAAGACTTTAACTTCTAGTTTCTGGCTTAAATGAACCATCTCTGATGGGTGCTTAATACGTTTCCATGTCATATCTGTGATATGAAGAAGACCATCGATACCATCAAGATCAAGGAATACGCCAAAGTCAGTGATATTTTTTACAACACCTTCAAGAACGTCGCCTTCATTGATGTTTTCAAGTAATTCAGCTTTCTTCGAAATGCGCTCTGCTTCTAGCAATTCACGGCGGGAAACCACGACGTTTTTGCGATCGATGTTAATCTTAAGAATTTTAAAGTCGTAAGTTTTTCCGATATATTCATCAAGGTTTTTAATGCGTTTATTGTCGATTTGAGATCCCGGTAGGAATGCTTCCATCCCGATATCAACCATTAAGCCGCCTTTAACTTTACGTAATACACGGCCTTTAACGATAGATCCCTCTTCGCAATGCTCAAGTATATATTCCCACTGGCGAGTGCGTTCTGCTTTTTCGCGTGAAAGAACGATTTGTCCATTGTCATCTTCCGGTTGATCTAATAAAACTTCAACTTCTCCATCTAAAACAAGTAGGGATGGATCGGAAAATTCTTCCATTGGAACTAGACCCTCTGATTTCAAGCCAACATCAACGACAACGTGATCTTTGGTGATTTCAACTATTCGGCCTTTTAGGATAGTTCCCGGAGTGTACAGGGTCTCTTTTTGAGGCTGTTTGCCGGTTGTGTTATCCAGAAGGCTTTTGAAGGCTTCTGCATCATTCTCCTGAAATTCGACATCATCAACATATTTGCTGTCGTTCCAGGTGTATTGTGGGTTTTTAGACATTTAAAGGTTTCTCCTCATGTTCAACTAATAAATACTGCCTGTGTCTTCATCTCTCATTTTTTGGCACGGAAATTGCAAAATCAGACACTAAAAGATGAAGAGTATCAGAAGCTAATGAAAAATTGCAATAAGAACTTATCAACGTTGTTTAATTTAAAAAGTAAAAGGGTTTCTGCTCTACAAAAAATTCCTTTAGATAAAATTTGCAATTATAAACGTGTTTTAAATTAATATATTAAAGGATATAATTAAATTTATATAAGATGATGTTTATTAATTATATTTAATAAGTTATTTATTTTGATTAGTAATATTTCTATTAATGCAGGTAATTTAATTTTTCAGCTGGTCAGCAATTTTTTGAGGTAAAGAAGTAAAGAAACAAACCCCTAGAAAATAAATTCAACTGCAGAAGCAAACCAATTAAAAATTTTTTTGAGTGGAATAGTTAGTCAAAATCTTGAATCTAAACCTAAAGCCATTAAAAAACTTAAAAAGTGAGCAAATAAATATAATGTCAAAGAGCGAAAGCTTAAGGCTTAAGAGTAAAAATAAGGAGGATATATGATTTCTAATCAAGATAGCAGAGGGTATGGCGAGCTAAATCTTTATCAAAAAGCTGTTGTCGACAAGAATTTAGACAAAATAAGAACTGCTAAAGATGATATAGACTTATCTCTTCATCAGGTGACGGACGTGAAGAGAGATTTTCTATTACTGCAAGAGGGGGTTTCAGTGATTGGCAGCTCATTTATTTTGAATAATTCAGACAATAAAACCTCGGATGTTGAAAAAAAAATCTGGTCGAATATGAGTACAAATGTCAAAGGCATTGAAGGCGAAAAAATTGAAATTGAAAAAGCGCTAAGGGTTTTAGAAAAATATGCAAGTAATTATGAGAGGAACATTTCGCAAGTCTTATTAAATTTACAAAAATTAACAGACAAAGTTGAATCACTTAAACAAGATTCCGGTTGGGGATTTCTTAATTGGATGTTTGGCCAAACCAAAACCACGCGTGTAAGAGAATCGAATGTAGATGCTGAAGTAGCTGTTGTAAAGGCGAGCGAGGCTGACTTGCAAGTTAAAGAGCTTACCGGACGAAAAGATATTTTGAACAAGGAAATTAACGAACTTTTTATGGAGCAGATAGAGCTCAAAAATACTTTTAACGGAAGGGTTGAGTTAGCAAGGGATGTAGGGAAAGAAATTACTGCTGTTAAATCGAAGTATAATTCACTTTTAATAAAATACGAAGTGAGACAGAAGACTTTTTTAAACTACTCAATACCAGCCAAAATAAAAAATGAAGATAAAGCAGAAATTTTGAGTGGTTTGAATAGGTTAAAAACAGAAATTAGTAATTTTGAAGTCTTAGAAAAGCGCGTGGGTGATGAAAAAGTGATGACTCATGACGAAGAATCAACATTTATAAAATCAGTAAAAGATAGTCTTCTACGAGCAAAAGAATCTTTTGATTTGGAAGCTATTAATACACAAGGTCTTATTAGCAACACACTGAGTGAAAAAATGGGTTTAATGGATAAAATCTGGAGCTCTGTAAGGAGTATTTTTTCCTTTTCGTCAGAGAAAAAACTCGAAGGCCTTAGCGAAATAGAAATTAAAGTGGTTGAAAAAATGTATAATGAATCCATTTCGGATGATGAAGGGAACCGTGAAGTAAGTAATGTTTTAGATACGGATGATAATGTAGACAGAAAATAAAATTATGTGATTAGTTTAAATATTATTAAATAGTTTTGATGTTTTAACTAATAAATGTTGTTTTTGAAAATTAACTGATGTTATAATTATAATATAGATTTTAACCGTATTTGGAGGTTATTATGAGTATTACAGGTGGTGACGGCGGTGAAGTTAAAGGTTCTTTTAGATTTTTTGGAGAACAAAACCCCGAAGAGGGATTCGGCAAACTTACACCGAAACAAGAAGAATCAGTTGGTAAAGACAAAGCCCAAATAAATAAAGCAGAGGAAGGGGTAGGAGTATCTAAAGCTGATGTTATGGGTGTAAAAGCACAATCGGGGCTATCTCAAAACATTTTAAATAAATTTGCCGTAGAGACTCTTAAAAATACTACGTCCGTTGCAAGAAATGAATCTCTTTCAGATTCACATGAAGTTACAAGCACGATAGATAAGATTTTATCAAAAGCTGAAAAAGTAAATATCAAACAGCTCGAAAAAGAACGAAAATCACTTAGCAAAGATTATGAAAAATTAGAAGTAGAGGCTGATAAGTCTATATCTAGTATGAGTAAAGCTACTTTAGCCCTCCAAGCATCATCTGCTAAATTGGACTCTTTTAAAGGGGCTGTTGACAAAGGGAGAGCAAATTTCCTTTTTGGAGTCAGTAAAGGAGATCGTGTTAGAAAAGCAGAAGCAAAAGCCGCTGAAGCTGCAAAAATAGATTCTGGTTTTAAGCCAGGAGTTGAGAAGTTATCTTTAAAAGAAGATCAGTTAATGAAAAGAGCTGAAAATTTAGGAGATGCTCAGATTGAACTAAAAACAAATATTGATACAAGAGTACAGACAGTTAAAGACATTCACGCTGAAATTACAACAGCTAAAGATATGCACCAAAAGCTTACAGATATTCGGAATACAAAGTTCAAAATCCTTGATTCAAATAAGCGCGTAGTAAAAAGTAGTGCAAAAGACGAGATAAAAAATGAGTTAGTTATATTAGGAAAAAAAATCGAAACATTAGAAAAACTTCTAAAAGAAGTAGGCAAGGTTGAGATTGATGCCGGTGAATCTAAATTTATTGGGGATAAGAAAAAAGAATTAGAGGGCTTAAAAAATGACGTTAAGGAATCTGTAGAAAAAACTAAAGGTTTTGCAGATACGATCAATATTGAAAAGAATTCTGATATACCAGAGGGTTCACCGATTCGAGAAATGAGCTTCGTAGAAAAAATAGGAAGTAAGTTTCGAGAAATTATTGGTGGATCGATTGATAATAAGATTAATGAGGATTCAAGAGTCATTAATCAATATATCATGCGTTTTTCTCCCCCAGAGGATCTGCCACCAGATTTACCATTTGACACAACTTTTCCCCCAGAGGATCTGCCACCAGATTTACCATTTGACACAACTTTTCCCCCAGAGGATCTGCCACCAGATTTACCATTTGACACAATTTTTCCACCAAATGCTGATGAAGAATCTGCTACCTCTATCTCACGATCAGATGAAAATTCTAATGTTTCTGCAGAAGTAGACCAAACAACTGATCCACAAGCTTCTTTAGTGCGTCCTGGACAAAACGAGTTCGTTAAAAATAAAAAAAATGAACGAAGTGTCTTAAAAGAGGCAGAAGGTAAGCAAGAATTAAAAATGTTTAACTTGTTAAATGAAATGCAAAATACAGAGCTTACTGCCTCAAGGGGTGCTGGCGAAGTACAAAAAATGTTAACAGAAATGGTCAAAATTAAGGATAGTGCACCTTTTCAAAGAGGTGCGTTATTTATTCACAGAAGAAACTATGAAAGGGCTGAAAAAGCAATGAAAAATCTATCCGAAAAAATTAATGAAATTAATAAAAATCCTGAAACTAATCAATTGGAAAAAAGTAGCTTATTAGCTAAATTATATAAGAGCGATTTTAAAGAATATTCAGAGAACATAAGACCGTGTATGACCAACTATAAACAATTAATGCAAGATGTGAAATCTATTGGAGAAAATGCAACGTTTGGAAATTTTGCAATTACAACAATTCAGCGTTTACCAAGACATGAATTACTTATTAAAGAGATGATTAAAGAAATTCCAGAAGATAGCCCGGTTCACCAAGAATTGAGATTAGTTCTTGAAGGAATTAAAGAGATTATGTCTGAAATTAATTCTCAAATTTAAAAAAAATTGAGAACGTTAAAACGGTTATAAGGCTTAAGAGATGTTCTTAAGCCTTATTTTTTTATCAATTTTTTTTAGAGACATGTACTATTTGGAGATTTTCAGGGAAGTTTATAGGTAGGCCGTTTAAAAGTACTCTTAAATACCCAAATGAGCACTTTCCGTATATTTTTAAAAACTTACTAAAATGCTAGTTGACGGGTTCAAAAAAAATCATTATTCTGATTTTTTTAACATTTGACAACTGCCGATTTACGGTATAAATATTTCTTTTAAGACCTTATATATAATATGCATACGATAGTAATGAAATTTGGCGGGGCCTCTGTTGCAACGCCTGAACATTTTGGTAAAATAGCTGACATTATTGTTGAAAAAAGTAAACAATTTAAGAAGGTTGTTGTAGTCGTCAGTGCTATGGGTGGGACTACAAACCATTTAATTGAACTTGCAAACAAAGTAAACCCCGATCCGCCAAGAAGGGAATATGATATGCTTGTGACTGTTGGAGAGCGTATTAGTATTGCATTACTTGCGATGGCAATAGCAAAAAAAGGGTTTAATGCTGTCAGCTTCACGGGGAGTCAATCAGGTATTATTACATGTGACAGACACACCGATGCTAGAATTGTCAATATTAAACCTCATCGGATTACTCGTGATTTAGAACTTGGAAAAATTGTGATTGTAGCAGGGTTTCAGGGTGTTAGTGAAAAAGGAGAAATTACGACACTTGGTAGAGGTGGCTCAGATACAACGGCTGTAGCTCTAGGTTGCGCTCTCAATGCCTCTCATGTTGAATTTTATAAGGATGTTCCGGGCGTTTTTAATGATGATCCGAAAAAAAATCCAGATGCTTTTATTTATGAAACTTTATCTTATGCTTCTGCTTTAGAAATAGTCTTGAAAGGGGCCAAAATTTTGCATCCGCGCTCTGTCAAACTAGCGCAAAAAAATGGATTACCTTTACATGTCTGTTCATTTTTAGATAATGGTCAAAAAGTTGGAACTGTGATTCATGAATTGCAAGTATTGCGATCAGAGCAGCCTCTTTACGAAGATCAATTGCAAATGGATCTTGTATGAGTGAGCGTTTTTTCCCAAAAATATCAACTGAATTTTCTCGCAATACAAATAATGATTCTGAAGAAAACAAATTTCACTCCAATAACATTCTCTATACAGAAGCTTTAAAGAATATTTTAGAAAATATTCTACCAAAAGATTTTTTCGAATTTACAACTCACGAACCTGCCTCATTGACAAAAACAAAAAAATCTTTAAACGAACTTTTACCTCTATTAACATCTTGTGCATGGTCTGATAAACCATTAAAAATGTCTTTTTTTGTATTATCAAAGTACAGAAGCAATGCATTTCGTTTTTTCTTTGAAATGATTAGCCACTGGCTCATTCCCGGCAAAAGATTAAATGTTTTACTTATTTATGCAGCTGACTTTAATTTTCCGGAGTTTGGTTCTACGATTTATACTGTCTGTGAAGTCATGATACAGTTGCAAAACGTAGAAGAATATGAGCTAATACAAAGAAATCTACCCATTATTGAAACCGAAGTTCGGCTTGGGATGCAATCAAGCTTTTATTCTAGACGAATATTAGAAGTTAAGGGGCTCTCTGCTGATGAAAAGACAGCTCTTATTCAAGAGCATATTGCAGGGCTTGCAGAAAGACTCCCAAATGAGTTTGACAAGGATGTGTTAACAGAAATGCAGCACGTCTTGGTGATGTGCCGCGATGAGTTTAAAGCAGCAAGAGATTGCAGACTTTTAAGCCGTATTATTAGCGTGCATTACTTATTCAGAAAAAATTTGAGGGAAGCTGTAAAGCAATCACCGACATATCGGCATTTAAGTTTAAAACTTATTAAGAGCAGTATTACTGTAACAACGGGTAAGAAAAAAGTTCTTGGTATGTTGGTTGGGATTAATTTTTTAAAAGATAAGGAAGTCTTCGAGCAAAAACATCTGATCAATGCAATTAGAGCATATATTCCACGAGTGCTAGCCGTTGAAAATTCTTTTTTTGCAAACAGGCGAGGGATAGAGCCTATTTGCACCTATTATCTTGAAATCGAAAAAGAAAATGGAGAGGAGTTTACCTCAAAAGAAATCAATCTATTAAGACAAGAGCTACCATCTCACCTTAAAGATAGTATTGAGTACCTAATGCATCCGGTATTTATGCCAAGAAACGAAGAGGAAATTATGCGTAATATTTTAAGTTTGAGTAATCAAATTAAATACCTGCGCGATATTCCCCAAGTATATATTTCTTTTGATGAGCAAACCCACTCCAATTTATTTTTTACAGTTATTTTAGTGAGGGTTTTAAAAAACAAAGATGATGTTTCAATTCAGGAGATGTTCAATGAAAAGGGAATATTTTTCACATACATTCATGATCGTTCTAAAAATGTTGGATTTTTGCGTAAAAAATATCCAAAAGAAGCTACGGTTTTTAGAGCAAAAGTTGGAAAAGAGCAGTTTTTACGAAGGGATCATTCAATTAATCTTTATGAAGCTCGGCAAGCTGTAGTTTTAGAGTTATTGAGAGTTGTAGGGGACTTTAGGGATTTTAACGGTGGAATTATTTCCAAACAAAAAGAACTCATTTCTGCCGTAAAAGCCCTTTTAGAGGGGAGTTTTAAGTATCACGATTTGCTGCTGGAAAATTTTTTCTATTCGTTAAACCCTGTGATTATGCGAACTGTTTTGCAGGCAGATGCTTTTAAAACACTTTTTATTATGCTACTTGATGCAATCCCTTTAAATTTTGTTAAAGGACAGCATTATCAGCTTAACATCGCAATTGAACACTCATTTGTTTTTATTTTAGTTAAAACGTCATATCGTTCGATCAAAGATGGGCTTCATAAAATATTACCAAAACAGCAAATTCATTCATCGGAGCTTGCAAATGCTTATATCCAGATGCATGGCATCCATTATATCGGTTATATCTATCGATCAGACGATGCTGAGAAGCAACATAAGTTTTGCGAGCTCATACAAGATTCAGTAACCTCCCTTGAAAGCACAGCCTCCACAAAAGCTTCCTTCCCCTTCGTCGGTTAGCACGTTTTTTTAAATAATATGCTAAAGCACTCCAAATTAGCGTGCTTTATAATGTTGTTTAGAAATGATGTGTAAAGCTAAGTAGATATATAACTGGCCTTATAGGTTTAATGGGAGGCTGATTTTCTGGAATATTACAGTGTAATAGGACCCCAAAACTGCTTCGCTATGTCTTATTGAGAAGTAACTGCAAAACTAAACTGACATCTTATTTAAATATTTAATGATTAATGAGCAAATCTAGTAGAGCAAATCGTAAATAAATATCTATAAACATATTTTAGATGCCTTGAGTGGTCACATGAAACCCACGTTCGCTATAGATTAAATGTCTGGCTTTCGATAATTCTTCTTTTGATGGGTGTGTCATATCATAGAGTTCATAAACAGTATGGAACTCATGAAAGTTTGTATTAACATTTTGTGAAAGATTAATTAAAACTGTAGCTTTATTTAAATTTTCATTTTTAGAAGTGATCAAAACAGGGTTATTGCAAGGAGTATCAGATACAATATGAGGGATAAAACTCTCTTGCGGTAATCGCCAAATCAATTGGTCAATATATTGCGCAACTTCATTTGTCGGGACAAAAATAAGAATGTGTTCGTTTAAGTCGAACTGTTTTTGAATAACCTTTGTTAAACTAAAAAGTTTATCTTGATTTGTCGCTACTTTTAAAAAAATAATTTTACTATTCATGAGTCATCACTTTCTGGTTTTTTTCCAAATCCTGGAAACATCACACCGCAAGAAATGACAAATTTTAAGGCATCATCTACTTTCATATCTATAAAAATAATTTGTTCGCGTCTGTAAAGAAAATTAAAACCCATCGTCGGATTTGGCGTACCGGGTACGTAAACAGTAATCAAACCAAGATGTTCTTCATCAGTGCCATCAGGGGGAGATTCTTTTGTTATAAAACCGATGCTGTAAGTATTCTCCTGCGGATATGGCACAAGAGCTACTTGTGAAAATGTTGTTTTCTCTTGGCTAAAGACCGTGAGCATCAATTCTTGCAAGTATTGATAAATTTTATTGACTACAGGGATTTTATGAATGAGTTTGTCAAAGGCTTGAAAAAAACAGTTAGCAAAAAGGTGATGAATAAAAAATCCTATCGTAAAGGTAGTAAGGAATAAAAATAACATTATCAGAATTTTGCTGATCACATAAACAATTTGTGTGCCGGACAAAAAAAGAAATGATTTATTTAGTAGTCCTGTCTGCTGGAAAATTTCATTAACAAATTCCATAAAGGGTTTTGTCAATAGATTCACAAATATCATCATAATAATAAAAGTCAAGACAATTGGTAAAAGAATTGCAAGTCCTGTAAAAAAGTTTTTTTTCATGGCGTATCCTTATCTGAAATTTTCAAATTTTTATCGGATAAAAGCAAAGCCTCTTCTTTTGAAATATTTTTAAAAGGTGTTGCAATTACTCCACAAGAAATAATGTATTTAAAAGCGCTTTCAATCGGCATATCAAGATAAATTAAATCATCTTCTTTGAATATGACTAAAAATCCAGACGTCGGGTTTGGAGTTGTAGGTACAAAAACTGCGATATTTCTTCTATCATCACCTTCTTTAAACGACGGTAAATCATCGCGTGTGACAAGACCTATCGCAAAAGTGTTTGCATTTGGAAAAGGGACCATAACAACTTGTTTAAATGAATTGTTATTCGATGTAAAAATTGTATTAATGACATCTTGGCATGTTTTATAAATAGATCTAATTAAAGGTATACGATCAATAAGATAATTCCATGTGTTCATTAGATAACTAAAGAAAAAGAGTCTCGTGAGTACACCAAGAAAGACAGTAAATGAAAAAAGCAGAATTAAAATAATAATCTTGCTTAAAATTTGCTGAATTTGGGACGCTTTCAAAAATAAAAATCCATTTTGCAGCAAATCATAATGAGTAAATATTACCTTCATGGCATCAACAAAAGGTTCGGTCAAAAGATTAAAAACCCAAAAAACGATAGCAATGGTAAGAGCTAATGGCAGCAAAATGACGAGGCCGGTAACAAAATATTTTTTCATTTTTTTCCCTTATAATAACAAACAATTATTAACAAATTTTATTTTTATTAAATAGCAATTATTCTAATTTTCTTTTAACTATTTTTTTTACTGGTTTCGATTTCATCGGTTTCGCAGATGCAGGTTTAATTTTATCAGTTTTTGGTTTACTTCGAGTTAAACTTGCCGGCTTGTCATTTTTTTTCTTTTCTTTTGCAAGTTCTTGTTTTGGTTTCTCTTCTTTTGCGCGTTCTTGGGAAGCTTCTTTAGGTTTTGGTTTTCCTTTATTAGAGACTGCTTTTTTTCTACGCCCTTCATTAAAATGAGAAAAATCAGGTTTTGGTTTTTTCTTATGAGGCTTTTTATCTTTTCTTCGTCTTCGCTCTTCAGCTTCTTCATTTTGAGGAGCCTCAACCAGATTCCAGCTACTTTCTCTTGTAATAAAGTTTAAATCAGCCAGCATAACAGTCATTTTATCGCCGGAGAAAAATGAAGATCCGGATCTTCGACCACGAAGCTGCTGTTTTTGATCATCATAGACATAATAATCATCACTTAAGTCCGAAACATGTAAAAAGCTCTCAAGCATAAACTCAAGAACCTCGAAGTAAACACCAAAGTTTTTAATTTTTGTAACAACAGCTTCATATTGCCTTTCAGGTTCTTTTTCATGGATGGATTGTAAGAGCCTTAGTTTTTTTAAAAGAACAACACTACCCTCAGCTTTTGCGCTGATACGCTCTTGGCCCGAGCATTTTTCGGCTATTTTGGCAATTTTTTCATTGCTTGTATCTTCCCCAAAAAGTATGCGATGGACAACAAGGTCAACATAGCGTCTGATCGGGCTTGTGAAGTGGCAATAATGAGTCAGTCCAAGGCCATAGTGACCAATATTATCTGCTGAGTAAATGGCAAGGCGCATTTTACGGATATAGCTTGTTGCAAGGTATTCACCGTAAGGTGTCGTTTTTGCCTCTTCAAATAATTTTTGTAGTTGCTGATTTGTAGGGATCTCAGATAGATCAAATCCAAAGGTAGCAGCAAGAGTTGAAAAATCTTTCATATTTTCTTCTGCCGGCACATCGTGAATACGGTAGGTTAAACCCTTACCAAGTTTACTTAAGTGAGTAGCCACCATTTCATTAGCTTTCAGCATAAATTCTTCCACCAATTGATGAGTAATATCATACTCGATGTAATCAGTTTTTACAGGAACGCCTTTTTCATCTACGATGACAACAAGTTCTGGTATTGCAAATTCGATGCTGCCTCTTTCATAGCGTTTCTTCTTTAATAGCTGGCAAAGCTCAACCATTAATTTAAGGGCAGGTTCATGTACGCTCTTCTTCTCACCGTCAATCACAAGTTTAGCTTCTTTGTAAGTAAAGCGTTTAGCACTTTTGATAATAGATTTTGACATGCGGTGTGAGATAAGATTACCGTCTTTATCAAAATCCATCAAAATTGAAGCTGTTAATCTGTTAACATTTGGTTTTAAACTGCAAAGATTATTTGATAGTACTGATGGTAGCATAGGGATGCAAATACCCGGGAAATAGGTGGAGTTACATCTTTCAGCAGCTTCTAAGTCAAGAGCGCTTCCCGATTTTACGTAGTGGGAGACATCTGCGATATGAACACCAAGATGATAAATACCATCTGAATCTTTGGTTAAGCTGATTGCATCATCAAAATCTTTTGCAGTATCGGGATCTATCGTTAAGGTTACAAGATTTCTAAAATCCTCCCTGTTTTCCATATCTTTTTGAGAGACTTTCGAGCCAAAACCTTCTGCTTGAGCAAGCACTTCAGTAGAAAAGTCAGACCGAATTTCATATTCTTCAACGGCAGCTTTTATATCGCAGGAGGGGTCTGATATATGACCAATATAATGAGAAACAGCGCAAATAGTCTCTGTTTCTTTAGAGCCCCACTCTTTAACTTCCATCACAATCCTATCTCCCACTTTGAGTGGAAAATCAAGAGATGGCTGGACTATAACTCGCTGCTGGAGTCCAAGCATCGGAGCGTAAGCAATTATTAAACCATCTCGATCGACAGCTTTTATAATAGCGCCCATATGGGTGCGCGCCCTTTCTAAAATGGCAACAACTTTTCCTTCCGGTCCTTTTTCGGAAAAGACAGCTGTATTGACAATCACCTCGACAATATCACCATGTACCGCATTTTGCGTTAAATGCTTTGGGATAAATATATCTTGGGGGTAGATTGAAATGTTATCTGCAGTCACAAAACCAAAGCCGCGAGGGTGCATATGAATTAAACCTTTAACGACATCATCCCTGATTTTTTTCACGACATAGCGATCGCCTTCCATTTCTGCAAAACCGTTGGTAAGCAAAGTGTGTAGAATTTTTTTTAAAATATCTAAGTGAATGGTAGGTATTTGAAGTCTATCAATAAGTTCTTTTTCATTTAGACCTTGGTAATTTTTACCGGCTATAAATTGTTCAGTGATTTTCAAAAGATTTTGAAATAGTTTATTTTCCTTTCCAAGGGGGGCGTAAGTTTCGTGGGATTCCTTAGGATTTTTCATTTTTTTCATAGAGAAATAGAGCTCGATTTGGTATTATTATTGTTAAATTGTGAGTATAGCATATTAAGCATATTAAATCGCAAAAAATTAAACATAAGGCAATCCAAAAAGATGAAGTATAACCACAAAAAGATTGAGTCCAAATGGCAAAAGTATTGGTTGCAGAATAAAACGTTCAAAACCGAATACAATCCTACTCTCCCAAAATACTATGTACTGGATATGTTTCCTTATCCATCAGGTTCTGGTTTGCATGTTGGGCATGTTGAGGGTTATACAGCAACAGACATTATTGCTAGATACAAGCGTCAAAAAGGGTTTAATGTGCTGCATCCGATGGGATGGGATAGCTTTGGTCTACCGGCAGAGCAATATGCAATTCGAACAGGCACACATCCTGCAATTTCAACAAAAAATAATATTGATAATTTTAGACGCCAGCTTCAATCTTTGGGATTTAGCTACGACTGGGACCGTGAAATTGCAACAAGTGATTCAAGTTATTATAAATGGACGCAATGGATTTTTACAAAGCTCTATGAAAAAGGTCTTGCCTACGAATCTGAAATGCTTGTCAATTATTGTCCTACTTTAGGAACTGTACTTGCAAATGAAGAAGTTGATAATGGGAAGTCAAAGGAAGGGGGCTATTTAATTGAAAGACGCCCGCTCCGCCAATGGGTCTTAAAAATTACAGCGTATGCCGAAAGATTAATTGATGATTTGGAACTTGTTGATTGGCCTGAAAGTTTAAAAAAACTTCAAATTAATTGGATTGGAAAAAGTGAAGGCGCTGAAGTTTATTTTCCTATTAAGGATGCATCTGATCAAATTAAAATATATACAACTCGCCCTGACACTCTTTTTGGTGCAACATACATGGTGTTAGCACCAGAGCATCCGCTACTTGAGAAGATCACGACTCAAGAGAGTCTTTTAAAAGTTAAAGAATACCAAAAACTAGCTGCAAGTAAAAGCGATCTTGATCGGACTGAATTAAATAAAGACAAAACAGGTGTTTTCACGGGCGCTTTTGCTATTAATCCCGTAAACGGTAAAGAAATTCCTATCTGGGTTTCAGATTATGTATTAATTAGTTACGGCACGGGTGCTATTATGGCAGTTCCGGGACATGATGAGCGCGATTTTGAATTTGCAACGTTCTTTCATTTACCTATCATTCCGGTATATAGTCCAACTCTTGAGCCTGATCAACATGTAAAAGATGAGATTTTGAGTGGGAAAAAATGTTGGCCTGGCGATGGTACATGCATCAATAGTCAAAATAATGAAATTACTTTAGATGGGGATGATGTCAAAGCAGCAACAGAGAAAATGATTGCATGGCTTGAGAAAAAAGGCTTTGGAAAAGCATGTGTTAATTATAAATTACGCGACTGGCTATTTTCAAGGCAGCGTTATTGGGCAGAGCCATTTCCTATTATGCATTTTGAAGATGGTACAAAAAGAGCCTTAGATCTTGATGAATTACCTCTTTGCCCGCCTGAATTAACAGATTATAAGCCAACGGGTGATGGAAAAAGCCCTCTTGCAAAAGTTAGGGATTGGGTAGAAATTATAGATGAAAAAACCGGAAAAAAAGCTTTCCGCGAAACCAATACAATGCCTCAATGGGCAGGCTCCTGCTGGTATTATTTACGCTTTTTAGATCCTCATAACACCTCAGAAGCTTGGAACAAGGAAATTGAGAAATATTGGATGTCGGTTGATCTTTATGTCGGGGGAGTAGAACATGCGGTTCTTCATTTGATGTATGCTAGATTTTGGCATAAAGTGTTGTATGATTGCGGTCTTGTTAGTGGTTTAGAGCCTTTTCAAATTTTAAGAAACCAGGGGATTATTGTAGCAAGATCTTATCTTGATTCAAAAAATGCTTATGTAGCAGCTGAAGATGTTGTTGAAAAGAGTGGCAAATATTTTCATAAAACCAGTGAGGAAGAATTAAAAAGCCAAATTGATAAGATGTCTAAATCAAAATTGAATGGTATTTCTCCTGATGAAATTGTTGAAGAATTCGGGGCTGATAGTCTACGGATGTATGAAATGTTCATGGGGCCATTAGAGAAAGAAAAGATTTGGAATACTGATGCAGTAACTGGCTGTAAGCGCTTTTTAACAAGATTTTACGACATGATTACATCAGAAAAAGTATCAGATCTTGAGTCGGAAGAGGCTTTAAAGCTTGGATTTAGGCTTGTCTCTGCTGTCACTAAAGATATTGAGATTTTACAGTTTAACACAGCAATTGCTAAAATGATGGAATTCATGAATGAATTCACGAAATTAGAGTCTTACCCAAAAAGTGTGCTAAAGATGGCGACCCAATGTTTGATGCCTTTTGCCCCTCATCTTGCTGAAGAAGCATGGGAAATTCTAGGGTGTAAAGAATCATTATCTACTTACCCCTACCCTGAAGTAGATGCAAAGTATTTGGAAGATTTAACCATTATTTATGTGGTGCAAGTAAACGGTAAATTGCGTGGAAAATTTGAGCTGCCAAAAGATCAGACGGAAGAGGTTGTTCTTCAAGCTGCTAAAAATAATCCTTTGATAGCAAAATATCTGGAGGGGCAAGAGCTTAAGAAAGTCATCTTTGTTCCAAACAAATTACTTAACTTGGTGGTCATAGCCAACTAATACAAAGAGCAACAAGAATATAGCATCCCTTTTAATCTAAGTTTCCGCTTTTTTAAACACAAAGAGACAAAGTTAGCAAAACATCTTTGTCTCTTTGTGTCTTTGTGTTTAAAAATGGCACATAACTGTTTTACTCTTGTCGCGGCTCCCTCTAGTTTCAAAAAAAGCCTTAGACGGAGATCCCTCAATCCCAGAAGGTTGGTTGCCACCAAGAATCATTAAGCTTGTCAAGCGAGACACCAATTAACCTTAAAGAAGATAACGGAGAGTAGTTTTTCTTAAAAAGAAGAAGAACTCCTTCATAAATAGTCTCAAAATTATGCGTGTCTGCATAAAAAGTATGTGATCTTGTAATTATTCTAAAATCGCTAAACTTGAATTTTAAAGAAATTCCTTTTGCGCGCATTTTATGTTGGTTGAGCCTTGATGCTGTTTTTTTAGTCAGTTCATAAAGATGGGCTGTAAGTGCTGTTTCATCCTTCAAGTCTTTTTCAAAAGTCGTTTCTGCTCCAATTGATTTTGGCGCTCTTTCTTCCCAGTTTAGAGGTCTTAAGTCTTCACCCCTTGATTCTTTATAAAATTGATACCCACGGAGACCATAATGCTGAATAAGATAATCAAGGGAAAGCATTTTTAAATCTCTAATAATTTTGTAGCCATCCTCATTTAACCGCTCCCCTGTTTTAGGGCCAATTCCCGGGATGCATTGAATTGGTAACGGCGCTAAAATATCAGCTTCAAACCCTTCCGGAACATCATAAATACCGTTTGGCTTAGCAAGAGATGAAGCAATTTTTGCAACAAGTTTATTTGCAGCAATTCCGATGGAGCAATTAAGGGATGTTTCCTCCCGAATTTTTTTTTGTATGATTTCTGCAAATTTTTTTGCCCCGCCATATTTAGATGCAATACTTGTAACATCGATATAAGCCTCATCGATACTGACAACTTCTACAAGGTGGGTATAGCTTTTTAAAAGATTGAAAATTTGAGATGAATATTTTCTGTATGAAGAAAAATTGCATTCAATAAAAATGGCATGAGGACAAAGTTTTTTTGCTTGGAAAAGAGACATTGCAGATGAAACACCAAAGACTCTTGCCTCGTAAGAACAAGTAGATACAACCCCGCGAGAATCTGGCTTACCACCAACAATCACAGCTTTTCCTTTTAATTCAGGTCGTTCAGCAATTTCTACCGATGCAAAAAATGCATCCATATCCAAATGAAAAATAATGCGACTTGTCATACCTTAAACTCTTTAATTCTCTATAATGTCATTATTCTCAATTGGATGCTGCTGAACTTGACTTTGCAATACTACTTTTGCAAGTTTTGATTTTGCAGATTCAATAATGGTACTCCATTTAATTTGTTCAAAAGGGAGCTTTATTGTTTCCTTAAGTGCCATTATTAAGGCTGTAGTGTATAAACTGCCTTCAAGATTATTTGTATAAGAATAATCCCCAGGTTTAGCACTCGCAACAATAAGTGTGCCGTGTGATTTTAAGAATAGTTTAGTATAACCTTGCTTCAAATGCTTACCTACACCTTTTAATAAAATTTTATCTTTTGGTTTAGCATGTTTTTTGGTAGTGATGAAGTTATTACAGCAATCGGCAAACATCAATGTCAGCCTTGCTTGCTTTTTTTGTAGAAATGTTGCAATTTCTTCAAACTGTATACCGACATGAGCCTTTTCAAAAGCTAAAATTGGCCATAGGTTAGCCGGGTTTTGATCGGTGCGAAATCCATGTCCTGAAAAATAAAATAAAACAACATCATCTGCATTTACACTTAAAGACCTTAAATAGGCAAAGATTTCTTGAGGGTCAGTTTTTTTACCAACAAAAATTTTCTCCTTTAATGAGAGACCTGTAGATTTTGCAATTGTTCTCATCACTTTTTGAATTTTTGCAAGATCCTTTTTCATTCCTAACTCTATACGCTTGGCGTTTAAATCAGTAATTAAAATGAGATGAAAATCAGAGCCTTCTAAAATGGTTGTAAACCCTATAGTCAAACTTAAATAAAAAAAAAGATGTAGAATGAAATTATTTTTAATTGAATAAATCATAAAATCCTCGAATTTAAAATATTTAAAAGCTATCCTCATTTTACTTGATTGCGGTCTTAAGTTATAGTATATTATTAAATAATCCGCGAGGTGATTTTAATATGGCAATAAATAAATTAAGAGTAGTCATTCTAATTCAAGCTAGAATGGGATCAACAAGACTTCCCGGAAAAGTTTTAAAAGAAGTCATGGATAAACCCTTGCTTCAATACCTGATCGAACGATTAAGAAAAGTGGAAATGGCCGATGAAATAGTCATTGCCACAACAACAAACAAAGAAGATCAGGAAATTGTGGATTTTTGCCACATGGAACAAATCCCCTTATTTCGTGGTAAAGATGAAGATGTTTTAGACCGCATTTATTTGGCAGCTAAAGCATTTAAAGCAGATGTCGTTGTCAGAATCACTTCAGATTGCCCACTGATTGACCCAAAACTTATTGATGATGTAATTAAGTGTTACCTTGATCATTTTCCGAAACTTGATTATGTTTCAAATTCCCACACTCGCTCTTTTCCTGTCGGCATGGATACGGAAGTGTTTTCATTTAAAGTTTTAGAAGAGGCGTTTAATGAAAGCTCTTTACCAGAAGAAAGAGAGCATGTAACACCATTTATCTATAGGCGTCCAAACCGATATAAACTAAAAGTAATCGCCCATGAGCCAAACCTCTCTCACCTTAGATTAACAGTCGATACTGAAGAAGATTATGTACTAATTACAAAACTGTTAGAAGAGCATTATAAGAAAAACCCTGAATTTTCCATGGATGATCTTGTTAAAACTTTGCTTGTTGATCATCCTGAATGGGTTAAGATTAATGAGGCTGTAAAGCAACGGGAAATTCGTTAATTTATTTAATGACCTCGCAAATCTTGTTGGTTGTAATTAACTCAACTTCGTACATTTTGACGGTGATGATATCAATGATTTCTTTTGGAAAGTCAATAAAGTGACATCCTGGATCCAAATGAAAACCTAAAAACAACAAGTTTGCATTTATGCCAATATTATATTTAGATATTTATAATCATTAAGAAATATTGCGATACCGAATTAGTCGACTAAGACTTTTTAATAGGATCTGATTAAAATACTTTAGTCAGCTGTTTTTTTCTGATAAATTTTTAAAGGTTGGCACGCTAATTGAATGGATAGAGGAAAAGGCTATTCCAGGAGGTTAGAATATGGCATCAAAAAAAACAGTTGTTAAATTAGATGTGAAAGCTAAAAAAGAGCCGGTTAAAACTGTAAAAGCTTCGGTTAAAGCAGCAGGACCTGCTAAAAAAGTCGTTGTAAATAAAATAAGTATTGAGAAGAAACTAGTAAGAACAGCAGAAGCTCATGAAAAAGTCCAAACGGCAGAAGGGTGGAAACGTATGATGAAAAAATCGCGCGAGCTCAATAAAAAATTATAGCTCTAAACCTTTATATTATACCAAAACCACCTCTTAATGTTTTTTTGATGTTGATAAGTCAGGGCCGATTTGATTTTATTAATTATTAATTTTCGTATTTTTATTATTTTCGTTTGATTACGGATTTATTATTTTAATACCTGTGTATGTAAATGATCGAGTGTTTGAGGAATAGAATTGCAATATTCTTAAGTTTTCAGCTATAGTTAGAGTATGAAAAATGAAACACAACTTGAATCTTCGCCATTAGGCAAACAATCAAGCTACGTAAATGTTTACGCACCTAAACTTCTATTCCCTATTCCAAGACAAATTAAGCGAGATGAACTTGGCTTAAAGGCTAAAATGCCCTTTATCGGGGTAGATGTATGGAATGCTTATGAAATCTCTTGGCTGAATCCAAAAAAAAAACCACAAATTGCAATTGGGGAATTTTTATTTCTTGCCTCATCTCCAAATATCATCGAATCTAAATCTTTTAAACTCTACCTCAACTCCTTTAACCAGACAGTTTTTGAATCTATTGAACATGTTGAAAAAGTATTGGAAGATGATTTATCTAAAGCAGCAGGAGAAATTGTTGGCGTAAAGCTTATACTTCCGGTAAATTTTTCTAGCTGTCAGATAGGAGATTTTGAAGGGACTTGTCTTGATGATCTCGATATTGAAATGGATGAATTTGAGATCAATGCGAATCTTTTGACAACGACAAATGAAGAAGTAAACGAAATATTATACAGCAACTTGCTAAAATCAAATTGTTTAGTTACCGGACAACCTGATTGGGGGTCCATTTGCATTTCGTATGAGGGATTAAAAATAAATCCTGAAGGTCTTTTAAAATATATTGTCTCATTTCGCAATCACAATGAATTTCATGAGCAATGCATCGAAAGGATTTTTAACGATTTAATGAAATATTGCAAACCGGATTCTTTAACGGTCTATGGAAGATATACAAGACGCGGCGGTCTCGATATTAATCCCTTTCGTTCTACAGAAACCTCTTTGCCCCCGGATAATATCCGCAATTCAAGACAGTAAAAGCTTGGATCTGCATGAAGAGTAAGTCACGCGAGGCTTAAGATAAAATTATAGCTTTATTCAACACTCTTAATAGAATTAATGCTTTCTTTTAACTTCGCTTCAAACATATTTTCTGCAATGATCTCAACTAATTCTTTTGGTAATTGATTTAACTTTGAATTTTTATCGTTGGAACCAAAAACCAGTAAATGTTCATTTGTACGGCTACTCTCTTCGGTAAATTTAAAAACCAGGCTAATCGCCAATTTATTAAGTTTTCTGCACATATTATTGATTGAAGGTTCTCCTTCAAATGTTCTTTTAGATACATCAATTAATACATATAAATCTTTAGAAAGACTTAAAAGTTCAGCACGGCTTGTATTAGGATCGATAGAATTATTATAGATATCTAGGCCGCTTACGAAAGCTCGGAGCTCTAACTCGCCAAGGGTCTAACCTCCAGCTACACTATCAAACCCATCTTTTCTTAAGATGCAAGCATCACATCTTAAACATGGTGCACCCAAAATTGTTGGATCATAACAGCTAAAGCTTAAATGCAGGGGAGCATCAAGACTTAATCCGAGTTTAATAATTTCTGTTTTATTTAATTCTAGCAAAGGGGCAACAAGCCTCGGAGGGTTTCCATTAACTGATTGCTTTGTTGCAACTTTAATCACCCTCTGAAAAGCATGAATGAATGATTCACTGCAATCAGGATATTTTGTGTCTAATGCATTAGGTCCAATATAAATTTCACAAGCTTGAAAATTTTCAGCTTGACCCATTGCGATGCTCAAAAAAATTGTATTTCTTGCAGGTACGTAAGTTGTTGGTGTAGAAGATTCGCTTATTTGACGCGCATTTCTGTCTTTTGGTACTTCAACCCCATCATGATTAGATAAAAGTGAAGATTGACCAAAAATTGAGCTATCTAATTTGATGATTTTGTGAGAGACATTATAATAAGCAGCAATTATTTTGGCAGATTCAAGTTCAATTTTATGCCGCTGTCCATAATTAAAGCTTATAGCTAAGCATTCTCGATTATTTTTAATTGCTTGAGCTAAAACAACTGTAGAATCTAAGCCACCGCTGAGCAAAACTATCGCTTTTATTAAACCCATTAAATGCTAAACCCCTCTAGTTTTAGGATCCCAGATAAATTTGTGTAATTGAAGGTTAAGTCTAATAGGTAATTTGTCCTCTAAAATCCATTCAGCTAATAATTTTGCATCCAAAACCCCAAAAACAGGAGAAAATAAAATTTGAACCTTTTTAAAAAGATCGTATTTACTGCAAATATCTTTTGCATATTCATAATCTGTTTTGTCCAAGATGACAAATTTTACCTCAGAATTTGATTTAAGAAATTCCATATTAGACCATAAATTTTTATGACTCATCCCGCTTCCAGGACATTTGATATCGAGAATAGTGATAACTCTTTTGTCTACTTTATCAATTGGCAATGAGCCGCCTGTCTCCAAACTAACAATGTAATGTTGATCGCAAAGAGCTTCCATTAGAGGAAAAACATTTTCTTGTAATAAAGGCTCGCCTCCGGTAACGCAAACATGACGGCAACCATTTTTGTTAGTTTGATCTAAAATGTCAGCTAAAGATAAAGGTGTTCCTCGTCCAAAAGAATAATTTGTATCGCACCAAGTACAACGCAAGTTGCAGGCTGCCAATCTTATAAAAGTAGTTGGCAGTCCGGTAAGAGAAGTTTCACCTTGAATGCTTGCAAATATTTCAATGATATTTAGAGTCATGCTGATCTTTTTTTAAGTTTTAATGTTGTATTATTACATTTTAAGGAATTATAAGTACAGATTGAAACATTTATGAAAAAATCAACCATAGGTTTGGTATGCCAGCACAGATTAAACATATAGCAGTCACAGGTGGAGCCGGTCAAATTGCCTACCAACTTCTCTTTCGAATAGCTTCTGGTGAAGTGTTTGGAAAGGATCAGCCAATCAGTCTACATATATTAGAAGTAGAGTCGATGATGCGAGTATTGGAAGGAGTCAAGATGGAGATTGATGATTGCGCTTTTAAAGTTTTAAAAGAACTACACATTGGATCTGATCCTCGTGTTATTTTTAAAAATGCTGATTACGCCTTATTAATTGGATCGAAACCAAGAGGCCCAGGTATGGAAAGAGGCGATCTCTTACATGAAAATGGCTTAATATTTGTTGAACAAGGAAAAGCTTTAAATGAAGTCGCAAACCGTGATGTTAAAGTGATTGTGGTAGGTAACCCTTGCAATACAAATTGCTTGATAGCCTTGAATAACGCACCAGACTTAAATCCTAAAAATTTCCATGCGATGACAAGGCTCGATCAAAATAGAGCAACGAGCATGCTAGCAGAAAAAGCCTCCGTTCATGTTGAGGATGTGAAAAATATGACAATTTGGGGTAATCACTCATCTACTCAAGTACCTGATTTTTGCCATGCTAAAATTCATGATATGCCAGTTACTGAAGTCATTTCTGATAAGGATTGGCTTGAGGGTGAATTTATATCCTCTGTTCAAAAAAGGGGGGGTGCGATCATAGCAGCAAGAGGTAAATCATCAGCTGCATCAGCTGCGCATGCAGTTATTGATGCAATTCAATCGCTAGAAAAGAAAACATTAGAGGGCGAGTGGTTTTCAACTGCTGTTCTTAGTAATGGAAATGGTTACGGGATACAAGAGGGTATTGTTTTTTCATTTCCTTGTGTTTCAAAAGGAAATGGGGAGATAGAAATAGTAAAAGATCTTCCTTGGAATGATTTTCTAAAGGAAAAAATCATGAAATCAGAACATGAATTACTCGAAGAAAAAGAATTAGTTAAAGATAAGCTTTGTAAAATTTAAGGGAGTTTAAATGGGTGATCTATTATTTGAAATTAAAGAAGAACAGCTAGAAACAGGAATGAGAGGATATCCTGTCGGATATTGTACAACATCTTCTGTAGATCCAATCAACGGGCTATTTTTTGCAGGGATTCCTGTTGCAGAGCTTACCGAAAAGAGACCAGAAGAGGTTATATATCTTCTTTATTACGGAAAAACTCCAAGCAAGACAGAATTAGAAACATTTTCAAAAGAATTGCAATCGAGAGCAAAATGTTCTAGAGAAATGATTGACCATATCAAATTGCTACCAAGAGTCGGGCATCCAATGAAACTATTTTGTGCAGCCATCTTGATAGCTGGTATGTATGAGGGGACTGATGATTACAAGGAAGATTGTCTAAATCTTATCGCAAAAGCACCTGAAATTGCAGCTACAGTCATTAACACGCACGCAGGCTGGGGAGATAATAATCCATCGAAGCCTGAACTTGGTTACATGGAAAATTTTACTCGCATGTTAAAAGTTCCTGAAATTAACATTCAAGAATTGACTGAAGTCTTTAAATTGTTTAATATACTTCATTATGATCACGGCGGAGGCAACTTGTCTACATTTGTAGGAAAGGCTGTTGCATCAGGTCTTGAGGATATGTATGGGTCAATTAATGCTGCAATGGCAGCTCTTGCTGGGCCAAGGCATGGTAAGGCAAATCAAGATTGCCTGCATTTTGTAGAAGAAATTTTAAATGAAACGGGACAAAACGCAACAAGTTCTCAAATTGAAAAATTGATTCGTCAAAAGCTTGAAAAGAACGAACTTGTTTTTGGTTTTGGTCATGCCGTGTTACGGGTTATTGACCCAAGAGCTACTGTTTTTTATGAACTTGGAAATAAAAAATATTCCAATCATCCGTTAATAAAAATGGCGCTTCTTTTAAGGGATGCAGGGACCAAAGTCTTATCCGAAAATCCTAAGATTTCTAATCCATACCCAAATGTTGATGCGATTTCAGGTGTTATTTTGTCAGCTGCTGGTTTCCCATATCCTGAATATTATACGGTACTTTTTGGATTGTCTCGTTTAGTTGGTATTTCAATTCAAATTGTATATGAAAGATGCGAGGCAAGAGATGGTAAAGGAACTCCAATTGTAAGGCCAAAATATATTTTTAAGAAAAAAGGAAACATTTAAATCATGACACTCTCAGACATTCAGTTTATTTTTAACCGCGCCTTATCTAAAAGCTTTACCCTAAAAAAACTCCTTCTTGTTTTTACGGTTTTGGCACTTTGCGGTGTTTTAGTTGTATTTTTTCGTGGTTTAGCAGTTAATGCAGGTCATTGGTTGATAATGAGTTTATCATTTTTACCGATCTTTTTATGTGCTGGCTTTTTGCTATCCGCAGGCATTTTACTGACTCGTATTTACCATGATGAAATTAAAAATAAACCAATAAAATATGGCGATATTTTTGCCAAATCGTGGGAAATTACCCTTGGAGCTTCATATTTTTCAGTGCCCATTATTTTGTGCTATTTACTTATGTGGATGCTTTTAGGGATTTTTTTCTTACTACGAGATATCCCGTCATTCGGTGAGTTTTTTGCTGTTATTTTGGCATTTGCTCCATTCTTGATTAATTTAGGCTCTTTGGTTTTATGCCTACTTAATTTTGCGCTCCTCTTTTTTGTAACGCCTGTCATTGCTCTTAAAGGCTTTAATAAGATGCAAATTTCAAAAATTCTTGTTAATCGTATGAGCGATGTATTTTCTAACTTAAGCTTAGCCTTAATTGCTGTTCTGCCGTTGTTATTTGTAGTCGGGATCTTGTCGCTCGCTGCTTTTTTAACAGGAACGATTTGTTATACGTGCGAGCAGCCAATTTATAAAGTCCTTCAATGGTTTGTTATCATGATCCCTTTTACAGCATTGCTTTCACCAGCTATTGTTTTTTTCTTTAATTTTGCTGCAGAATCGCATGTGTTGATTCAAAGAGAATTGAAAAAAGGATGATGACTGTTTACAATGTTCATGCTTTTTTGGCTGTCACATGTTTAGTCTTCGTTCATATTTTTGGTATCAAGGCCCGTATTTTAGGCTCTATTTGGCATACAAGGTTTTTATCGATGGCAGGTGGGATTGCTGTAGCTTATGTGTTTGTTGAGATGTTACCAAAGCTTGGCGTTTCACAAATTACTCTACATGACATATCAGCTGATTTAATACCTTTAAAAGAGCGGCATGTTTACATTGTCGCTTTTTTGGGGTTTCTTTTTTTTTACGGTTCGGATCGCATCTCTACCAATCAACAAAAAAATAAAGCCAATTTAGCTTTTTGGCTAAATATGATAAGTTATGTTTTTTTAAATTTTTTAGTGGGTTATGAAATTGTCGATATGCATGATCCTTTTGTCCAGCCGCTTTATCTTTTTACAATTGCGCTTGGGCTTCATTATTTTATTACAGATCACTCTTTAAGAGAAAAGCATGCTGATATTTACGATGATTTAGGAAGATATATCTTAAGTGGGGCTCTTTTTTTTGGGTTTATAGCAGGACTTTTAACTGAACTGCCTAAATCAATTGTCATTTATGGAGTTGCATTTGTTGCAGGTGGTGTTATATTAAATGTTTTAAGCCACGAACTGCCAAATGATCAGAAATCTCAAAGTTTTGCTTTTTTTTCTCTCGGAGGAATTCTTTACTCCATTATTCTTGTTTTTGAAGGATAATGACTTGATTTTATTTTGTTAAATCAGAGATAAGAAAACTTAAGGGCTAATATAAAAAAAGGGGTAATTTATGTCACATTGTCACGAAGGTAGTTGTCATACAGGTTCAAATAGTCACCATGGATCTCATGCTCATTCTTGTAGTTGCGGATGTGGATGTGAATGTGGATGCAAGGACTGTTGCTCAGGAAAAAACGAGTGTAAGCATGAGGGCGATTTTGCTCATGAATTACTAGAAATGGCTGATGAAGCTTGGATGTGTTTGTTAAAAGATAAGATTAAGCAAAAGATTGAAAGTTTAAGTGGTGAACACTTAAGTGAACTTGCCGATATTGTCGCAACTTCAAATCATAAGAGATGGAGTGATAAAATGGCTGCGAGCGATGCGGTTGATGATTATGAAGATAAAATTGCTGAATTTTTTAGTCGTCACTCTTAAAATTTTATTTCTTTAAAAAAAGAGGGGGTTACTATTTTAATTAACTCCTCTTTTTTTTGTTAACCATTTTTCTTTAAAAAAATAAATTCTCTTTTTTCAATTAATAATACATAATGATTTTTTTAATTATTTATATTGATGTAAATTTTATTTTACAACAATGTATTTATTTGACTTGTAATTAAATTAATGGTAAAATTATTTTTACTATTAATTTAATTAAGGCCTGTAATTATGATTCATTCAAAATTAGATCCTACAACCCCTCTAAACCCTATTCATTTTGATCCATCGATTATTGATAAAAAACTAAGTTTAAATAGTAATAATGCCTCCGCTTTTATTTCCTCGAGCAAAAGTATTCATTTTCCTGTTAAATACCCAATAATGGCTGACATTAAAAGTGCAAATACAAAAGCTGTATTTAAACGTGCCGCTCACGAAATGACTGTTGAAAAAGAAGATGAATCAGTTCATTCATATGATTACCATATTAATCCATTCATTGGGGATAAGCGAGAAAGGAAATTTAGAGAGCAAACAACATCTTCTAAAGAAGACCCCCAGATTAAAACTCTAATAGAAAAAAAGAAATGTCTTAAAAACGAATTAGCTACAAATGTTTCAAATAATCAAAAAAAGCATATGATTGAATTACTCGATTTTTATGCAAAAAAGGGAGTTGATTTTAAAGCCCTGCCTTCTTATTTTGATCAAAATACAGCTTCAAACGAACTTAAAGCAGCTTATCATAAACTTATTAATTTTAAAAAAATTGATATTCCTAGTGAATTTGGTGAGCTTATTGATTTTAATAGCATGACCTACTCTGAAATTTTTTGTGAACTTGGATATGACCAAAAAATTCATACAGGAATAAAAATTTTAAAAGTAAATGTTTTAGAATTTTATGAAAGTCTTAATGAAGATTCAATAAATCAAACGAATCTATCTTATAAACAAGCCAATTCAAAAGCAAAAAAACAGCTTGCTGAAAAAATAAAGAGACAGACTGAATATCCTTTAACATTCACAGCAGAAAATTGGATTTCAATAAAAGAAAATTTAGAAACCATACTAAATTCAGAGCATATAAAAAATCTAGAAAAAGAAACTAATCCTTTGATCATTCGTAAACTGATTTCTGAATTTAAACTCGACATGTATCAATTTAATTCAAAATTATCCGTCGATAATTCGATTATTATAAAATTAAATAAAAATATAGACAACTTAAATACACAAATTTTTGCAGCCCTTGATAAAGTGACTGAGGTGGAATGGGATACTAAAAAATCGATCATCGAAGTTTTAGAAAAATATTGGAATACTGAAACTCCAAAGCTTTCAAATAAAAAAATACTTACCGATATGTCTATCAGGGAATTCTTTGTTTCCCTAGGTTTTGATATACCCGTTTTACCCCCTCTGCTTTTTAACTCATTACCTAATTGGATAACTGGCGATCAAAATAAGCGTTTAATAGGTCAAATGATAATTGCTATAACGAATCGCTTAAGGCAAAAAATTCCAACTAGTGAGACAATAAATCGCGTGTTTTCTGATTTTCAAATCAGTTGTGAAAATGAATGGTTGCCATACTTTGAACTTTTAAGTCAAAAAATCAAAAAGGACTCTATAATCTCTTTAGATCATATAATTAAAGAACAAAGGCAACATTCCCTTGTAAGATTTAATAATTTATTTAATTATTATACAGCATTTGTCAATACAGTTCATATCTTAGGCAATATGGGTCAAGTAAAGTATGGAGACGATTTTAAAAAAAAAGCACATACTGTGGTAGCAGATCTTCTTGAGAATGCCTATATAGAACTTAAAGAACATACAAAGTTAAATAAGAAATCTGAAAAAATCCAACCAAAGACAGCAGATATTCAAGAATTAGAAAAACTTGTCACGATTGATTTGGATTACCATAGAATCAAAAGTATTATGGGCTATGAACAAACTAAGATGGACAAGGAGAAAAAAAAAGAAATTATTAATACATTGAATGTCCTTTTAGGTATAGATGAAAAAAATAAGCTAATTTTTGAGTTACAAAGATCCCACTCCTTACAATTCCCATCTGTTTTTGCATGGAAAAAGTCTAAACTCGTTAAATGTATTAATATTGAATTCGAAACGAATTTAGACGAAAATTTTGAATCAGTTGATACATTTTTTTCACGCGATTTTTTCAAAAGTATGAAAGACGAAATTATGCCACATAGTAATATAGAAGATCTTTTTTCAAAAGAATTTGATAAAATTTTAAACGCATTTGATTCTAAAGAAAAATTTCTTTTTATGTCGCTTGATCTTATGCGAAAATTTTATATCAGACTTTTCTCGGAGACCGAGCTATTTCCTGATTTAATCAACAAATATGCAGATGGTGCTTCTGAGTGGCGCGGAAAAGGTACTAAGGGGGAAACTTACAAGAAGTCTCTATCCGGTATTCTTAGAAGTTTAGTCATGAACAAAAAAGAATATAAAAAAGCTGAGACTTTAAATGCGCTTAAACCTTATCTTGAAAGGACTGCTAGCGAATTAGACAGGCTTAATAAAAAGTTAGAGACAAATTCTGCTAATTCACTGTTTAAAAAAATCTGTTTTTTTCAAGTAGAAGAATCAATGCGTATTGCTATGAATGGAATTGTAGAGCCTAATTTTATTGAAGATATATTTAATACAGCCTTGAAATCAAATCCAATTTATTCCGTACTCAATACTGCAAATATGATATTGGTTTAAGGTGACTTAAACCTTTTTTTCCTATTTAGTTGAACACACCTTTTTCTAAACAACATTAAAAAGCACACTAATTTTTAGTGCGGTAACTTGTTACCGCTTTTCGCTCAAATCGATTTGTAGATTTGCTTATTTTTAATTACAAGTTTTTATGTTAATTAAACATTTTGATGTTATTTAGAAAAAGGAGTGTTAACGAGCATACAAAAAAAATCATCTAAAGAGACTAAAAATTATATTAGACTATTTAAGCAAGAAGCTTTAACCGATTAAGGCAGTATTCTTCTTCTTCCTTAAGATAAGTGAAGTCTTTTTGTATGATATCTAAGAGACATTTTGTGAAAGTTTTAGCTCTTTCATCATAATCGGAAACTGTGTGTACGGCGAGCGTTAAATACTTTAATCCAATTTCATCGGAACTTTCTGTAAGAGGGTTTCCGTTAAACCCACGCTCGGACATAGCAAAATAAGCTGATGGTTCACAATCTTCCATGGATTTATTTAACCAAAATTGCGATTTTTCATAAATAGTCAAACCTTTATCTAAGATATGTGAATATTCCTCACCAACATTTACTCCACGGATTTTTTTAGGGTTGTTGACAATTTCGTAATATCTATCTAGATATGTCCAGGCCTTTTTTTCGTAATATTCAGCTAAGTAATAGCGTTCTTCGCCACGTAAAGAAGGAACTAGTGTTATTGAGCATGCATTAATGTATTTACTAGCATGGTCTCCTTCATTTCTAAGAGTGTTTTCATCACAGAAAAATTTGAATGTATTTGTTTTTTCGTGATTTTTATAGATTTTAAAAGACTTAATCTTTTTTCGTGTTAAGGGGCTTAATTTATTATCGTATTGGTAATACTGCTTAAGAAACTGTTTAGCATCAGCTACTGGTTCTAATTGGTCTTTGTTAGCCCATTGTACAATAAAATAAGGAAGGTTTTGATCTTTACTTTCTTTAAGCAGCGTATTAAATACTTCTTGTGTGTAGATGTCTGTGTCAGCGAGATTGATTTCAAATTTATTGTTTGGCTCTGGAATTAAATTGATTGTTACTGGCTTTTGAAGTCCATTGTCACAAAGATTAATTTCAAATTTATTGTTTGGCTCTGGAACTAAATTGATTTTTCCCTGATTTTGGACTTTTTGTATGCTTAAACATTTAGAGTCATCCAAGTAATCGTATTCATCTTGAGAGAACTCAACTAACATGTCGGAACCAACATTACAATCGAATTTATTTTCAATATTTTGGACACACCCATCATATTGATTCTTGTCATTAGCAGCTTCGTTAAATTCGCCAAACAAATTACGTCTTAAGGGCTTTTTTTTAATTTTATCCTCGATAATTTCAATCTTCGGAAATGTTAAATCGGATACTGATTTAGAGTCAAAAAAGCAACTATCACTCTTATTTTCACTATTCGAGAAATCTAATAATTTTTTGGGTAAAGAGGAGTTTATAATGCTTTTTTTGGAATCTAAAGGTTGACTTATTACAGGAAAAATAGTTTCAGGCAAAGAGCTATGAGAGCTAGGAGAGCTAAGAGCATTTGAATTAAATTGCATGTAAAATCCTTTTTTTTTAAAATCCTTATTATAACAAACTATTCATATAAAATAAAGTTAAATCTTAATAAATGCTTTTTTTTTATGTATTTTCAAAAAATAAATAGATATTAATCTTAATTTAACACATATATAAAGATATAAACAATCTTTTTTTATCCTATCAATTTTGACACAAGTCGATTGAAAATTCCTGTAAAGCTTAAAATTAGCCTAAATCATTTGAAAATTTATAAAATCTTAAATCAAGCTTAATGATTAAATTCTATAATTAATACTAATTAATTAGTTTAAAATATTTATTTATGTTTTGGGGGTTTAATTGAAAGTTAATGAATTTTTTAAATCTTTATTCGAAGATTTTGATGCAAATGCCACCCAATCCAAGATTGTTAAGTTGATCGAGGAAAAGGAAGATACTATTAAAAGGGTATTTAATGCATCACTGCCACTCATTAGTATGTATGAGTCAGGCCAAAAAATTACAAATGGCTTACTGGTAGCCCATGAATTTAAAGTCCTATTTTGTAAAACCTTAAGCAATTATCAGATTGGCGATAAAGAAGCATTAAGAAGTAATGCAATAGATATAGCTATACTAACAGGTACAGTTGCGATCTCGATTTTGCTCCCAAATGCTTATAATATTGCGTCTAGCTCCTACGAACTTGGGGCTAATTTTTATAATTTCGGTATACATATACGAAAAGGTGAGTATAGGGAAGCAGCTGTTGAATTTATTAGTGCTGTACATACTCTTGCAGATGTTGGTCTCATGTTTTATGGGGCACCTGAAATGGTTGTTATATCCCTTTTATCACAAGCCGCAAAAGAAATTTGTTTATCCTATGGTGAATTTGAAAATGATCGATATTTGGAGTGTGCTGCAAATCTACTTTATGCCTCAATCAGAATTAAGGCCGCAACACCTCATATGCAAACAATAAACAGAAATCTTTTTGGTAAACAAATGGCGCAATCAGATCTGGAACAATTGTTTGGTGAAATTATTGAAATTCAAAAAGAAGCTGAATTCAAAGATAAGCTAATAGATTTTGACTTACTTTTAACAAAGCATAACTTTAAAAATAAAATTAACGATCTTTCTTTAGATAATCAAAAAATTACCAATATCTCATTTAAAAACTTGAAATTTAACAATACTAGCTTCAAAAACGCCTCTATCAAATCATCATCTTTTGAACATGTAATTTTTGATCATTGTGATCTCTATAAAACTCGGCTGATTCAATCAACTTTTACTCAAACCCATTTTATGAATTGCCAGCTAACAAGGGCTGAATTGAATTGGTCGATTTTTAATCAATCAAGTTTTACAAATTCTGATTTGAGCGCGGCTGTCTTTAATGATACCGAATTGAGAAGCGTTTATTTTACTTTTTGTAATTTATTCGAAAGTACTTTTTTTGAAGCAAAAATTGCAGACTCTAAAATTATTAGCTCCAATCTAAAAGATTGCTTGATGTTCGATACAAAAGATAAGTTTCACATTATAGCTTCCACTGTCAATGAAATTACAAGGCCTGTCATCGGGCTGCTTTATGATTTTGAAGAACCAAAAACGTTTGCCAAGGCCATGGATGAATCATTAAAAGATTTTAACGGCATCGTTTTTAGATTGCATTATCAACCTAAAGAAATTGATGCAAAGGCGCTAGACTTGGAAGTCAAGCTAAGTCTTAATAAAGCTAGAGGCGATCTTAGAAACAGTGAACTTTCCATACCCCAATTTATTATTGCAAATGCGAAGGAAAATTCAGAAGTAAGCAAGATTAAAAATTATGTTGCGAGGGCAGCTTTCCACTTTGATGGTCTGATCCTTCCTGGAGGACTAGACATTCAACCTGAGTTATATGGTAAAAAAACAGAAGTTGTTAGTATAACAGACCCTAACTATCTTAGAAGTATTTTTGAATTTGCCATGATCGATAAGGCAGATGCGATGAATATTCCAACGCTTGGGATTTGCAGAGGCTCACAAATAGTGAATGTGTTTTTTGGAGGCACTTTAGAACAAAATCACCCAGAACATTATAATACTTTTCATGATTTAAAAATCGAAGTTTCAGCCCTTCGAAAACAAACGGGAAGAGTGGCTTATAATATCTTGCAAGGTCAGAATATTAGAGCATTATCTATGCATCATCAAGTGAGTAAAGATATTGGTAAAGGTCTTGATGTGGTAATCAAACACGATGGCGCCCCAGAACTTATGATAAGTCGATTTAAAAAAGGGGCTGATTATGCTACTTTTGTATTAACACAATTTCACCCTGAGATGTATCGATTTGAGTCGTATAAAAAAGGAGATCTTTATCATAACAATCCAAACTTTTTTAATGATCTTATGGAACGTGCAAAAATGTATAATAGTAAGAAAGTTGCTTAAAGCTTAAATTTTTTGTATTAAATCCTTTGAAATAATATTATTTTTAATAAAGTTTCTTAACAAAATCTTAATAATTATTTAGTATGATAAAATCTTATTAATTATTTAATTAAGGTTTTATGGATAACGCTAATTTTTTTAAATACAATCCTTTTGCACATTTTGATGCGAATGCTACTAAAAATCGTATAATTGAAGTCACGAAAGAAAATGAAACTCAAATAAAACGGATTTTCAACGTAAGCTTACCGTTTCTCCATATGTATCAACCAGCATCCACAATGATTAGTATGACATTTAGTGCCTACGATTTGACAATGCTAATAACAAAGACAGTAGCTGATATTAGGAATCGAAAAGGGTATGCTGTTTTAGATGATGTTGCTAAAATGGCCTTTACTACCGGCACAATCGCATTTTCAATTTTGAAACCCGCCATCTATTCAGTCGGATCAAGCTCATACGAATTAACTTTAAATCTTTATCAATTCACATCTCACATGCGTGCAGGAAATTACAGGGATGCAGCATTTGAATTTTTAAGTGTTGTTCATAATGCAGCAAGTGTCGGGCTTGTGGTAATTGGTGGACCAGAACTGCTTGTAGTTTCGCTTCTTGCGCAAGCTGCAAAAGAATTAACTCTTTCAGCACATGAATTTAAATCGGGAAGAAGTCTAGAAGCATTAGCCAATATTTTTCTTGCAGTAATCCGAATTAAGAGTGCAGTGCCTCACATGCAAGACATTTATCGAAATCATTACGGAAAAGAGATGACTCAAGACGATCTGAACCGATTATTTGAAGAAATAATTAAAATTCGCCAAGAATCTGAATTGAAAGATTCCGGTAGTGTACATCAATCTAATATAGGAACGACCAAGGGGAATCTTATAAATTTTAATGAGTTACTAAAAAAAAAGAACTTACAAAATAAAATAAAAAAATTAGATTTTGCTGAAATTGAATTTGATAATTTTTTTTTCAGTAATATGGAATTTATTGATAATAATTTTTCTGAAGCCACAATTAATTATTCCAGATTTGAAAATATCACTTTTAAGAATTGTGGCATGGAAAATACACGCATCCATAATTCTTATTTTTATAAGACTGTATTTGATAGCTGCAACTTGAGCAACGCAGGATTTAACTGGTCTATTTTTAATCAATCGACCTTTACAAGTTCTGACTTAACAAGAGCATACTTCAATGATACTCATTTAAATGGAACGACGTTTTTATCTAGCAACTTATTTGAAAGCTCGTTTTTTAACAGTAAAGTAGCAAATTCATTTATTATAAATTCAAATTTAAAAGATTGTCTTTTATTTGATACAAAAGACAAATTCCATATCATTGGCGGGGCAGCTCATGAGATAACAAGAACTGTCATTATGTTACCATTTGATTTTAAAAACCCAGGGGCTTTTGGTGAAATTATTGATGAGGCTATTAATGAATCCGGTGGAATTGTTTTTAAAATTCATTATCACCCACAAGTGGATTCTAATTTGCTAAAAACTGAGGTTAAACTTAAACTTGCGGAATATAAAAACCTACCAATAAGCAAAACAGAATCCATTGCACAGTATATCTTAGAAAATTCAAGTAATGAAACCGAAGTTGGCAAAATAAAAAGCCAGATAGCAAAAGCTGTAAGTTATATTGACGGAATTGCAATACCTGGTGGCGCTGATATTCAGCCCGAATTATATGGAAAGGAAAGAGAGCTTTTTACGCACCCTGAACCTAACTATTTAAGAAGCATTTTTGAATTTGCCATCATTGATCAGGCAGATAAAAAAGATATTCCAACGCTTGGTATTTGTAGAGGCTCACAGATTGTCAATGTGTTTTTTGGAGGCACTTTAAAGCAGAATGCTGAAGGTCATTCAGGGGCGTATCATGTCTTAAAACTAAACCCCGATTCATTTGGAAAAAAGACAACCCAAATTGCTTTTGAAATATTAAAGGGCAGCTATATTATAGGTCTTTCTTTGCATCATCAAGCAAGTGAAGGAATAGGCAAAGGATTGGATGTTGTTATTGACGATGCCGGTAGTCCGGAACTTTTAATCGGTGAACCAAAAAATGGGTTATATCCAAATTTTGTCTTAACCCAATTTCATCCTGAGATGTATAAGATAAGATCGTTTGCGGATTATTTTTCTAATAATCAAAATTTCTTTACAGATTTAATTAGCCGTGCCAGCATTAGAAAAAGAACATGGACAAATTCCGAGCCTCAAGCAGTTGCCTGAAATCTTTAACGCAAATAATTCGCTTAATGTTTTAATTACTTTGCCGGCATCCATGTAAAACTACGCATTTCACGGGTGCCGGCAATTAACCTAGTACATCGTCAAGGTAGAATTTGCGAATAAAGCTATTAAGGCTTTATCCGTAAATTCTACCTTGACGATGTACTAGATATGTTTAAGAGGCTGGTTATCTATTTTTTTAAATTCTTGAGTTATAGATTCAAGTTGTTTAAAACTTACACTAATAAAAGGATCAATGTTTTCCATATATACCCCAATTAAAATAAATTAGATTTATTACATATATTTTTATAAACGGTTTTTTTTATAAAATCAAGTCTGAAAAAAATGTTTATATAATAATTGTTTTAATTGCTTTTCTTAATAGTTTATTAATAATTATAGTATACTATTACATAATTAATAATAATACTAATAGGTTGATAGAATGGGCTTTTCTACTTTTTTAAAATTTAATCCTTTTGCAAACTTTGATCCAAGTGCAACTAAAAATCGTATAATCGAAGTGACCAAACAAAATGAAACTCAAATAAAACGCGTTATTAATATAAGCTTACCCCTTATCAATATGTATCAACCCGCATCAACTATTGTAGGGATTGCATTTACTAGCTATGATCTGACTTTGCTAGTTGGGAAAACAGCATGCGACGTTAAAAACCTCGAGGGTTACGCTGTTTTAACAGATGTTGTTAAAATAGGCTACACTACAGGTACCATTGCACTATCGATTCTTTTTCCTGTAGTTCATGCAGTTGGATCAAGCTCCTATCAATTATCGTTAAATCTCTATCAGTTTAGTGGCCATATTCGTGCAGGAAATTTTAAGGAAGCAGCATTTGAATTCTTAAGTGTTGTTCATAACCTTGCAAGCGTAGGTCTTGTAGTTGTGGGTGGGCCTGAATTGCTTGTGCTTTCGCTATTATCCCAAGCTGCAAAAGAGATCACTTTATCAAGGCATGAGTTTAAATCTGGTAGGGGATTGGAAGCTGTAGCAAACCTTGTTTATGCAGCAATCCGAATAAAAAATGCAGTACCACATATGGAGCAGATTCACCGAAATCATTTTGGGAGAGTGATGGCGCAAGAAGATCTTAATCGCTTGTTTGAAGAAATTATACAAATGAGGCGAGATTCAGAAGATGGGCGAGATCAGTGCAAAATGCCTTTAAACAACGATGATCTTGTCGATTTTGACACATTGCTTGCTAAATATAATTTGAAAAATGAAATAACTTCCTTAAATCTTAATTATTATAATACTAATAATATTAGGTTTAAAAATTTAGTTTTTAAAAACGTTATTTTTGAAGAAGACTATCCAATAAAAGATTCGAGATTTGAAAATGTCACTTTTAAGGATTGCGAAATGTCCAATATTGCAATTTTACATTCTGTTTTTGAGAAAAGTGCATTTACGGGATGTAATTTAAAAAATGCAGCATTTAATTGGTCATCTTTTAATCAATGTAGCTTTAGCGCATCAGATTTAACAGGAGTTTCATTTAATGATACATCTTTAAAAGCAACTGAATTTATTTCTAGCGTGTTATCAGAAGCTAGTTTTTTTGAGGCGCAGGTAGATCGATCATCTATTACAAATTCCAATTTAAAAGACTGTCTTCTATTTGATACCAAGAGCAAATTTCGCATCAGTGGAGGTACTCCTCATGAAATAACCAAACCAGTCATTTTGTTACCTTTTAACTTTAACAGTCCAGGAGGCTATTCAGAGCTGATTGATGTTTCTATCAAAGATTCCGGTGGGATTGTTTTTAAATTACATTACAAGTTAAAGGACCTGGTAAATATAGATAGATTGAAACAGGAAGTTGAAATAAGTCTTCACTTTTACAAGGATAGCCCTTTAAACAAAACACATTCTATCGCGCAATATATTATCCAAGCTCCTTGGGGACTAGAAATTAAAAAAATAAGAAATTACGTAGCAAAAGCTGCAAGTTATGCTGATGGCGTAGCTATTCCTGGTGGAGCTGATATACAACCCGAATTATATGGAAAGGTAGAGGGACCAGAAACTTATACGGAATCTAATTATTTAAGAAGCATTTTTGAATTTGCTCTAATTGATGAGGCTGATTCCAAAAACATACCTACTATTGGTATATGCCGAGGTTCACAAATAGTGAATGTTTTTTTAGGCGGAACCTTAAACCAAGATATTGAAAACCACGATGATGTCCATTACCTACAAATTAATGCTGATGCTTTAAAAAGAAAAACAGGACAAATTGCTCATGATATATTGAAAGGTGAAAGGGTTATAGGTCTTTCCATGCATCATCAAGCAAGTGAAACAATAGGCAAAGGGCTAGATGTTGTCATTGAAGCTGATGGTAGTCCGGAACTTATAATTAGTGAACCAAAAGATGGAGTTTCGTATCCAAACTTTGTGTTAACACAGTTTCACCCTGAAGCATATGTAGATGAGCATTATACAAATAAATTTAAAAATAATAAAAACTTTTTTCTTAATCTGATTGAACGTGCAAAACTTTATATCCTGAGCCGAAAACCAGCTTGAACTCAAAAAATCGGAGTTTTCAGTTTTTTGATTTTTTGCCCTAAGATAACAAATTTTGTTAATTTAGGGCCCCGATTTGTTTAAGGCTTATTCATAACCCAAGATTTGATGCAATTTTTAGATAGTAGCCTTACCTTTTTACAGTTTTTGTATCGGATAAAGTAGTTTCATTTCATAAATTATTCTCTATTGATTGAGCTATAAAATTCTACGGGCTTACCATTTGTTAGAAATAGGGTTTTATGTCCCCACTCACCATTTTGTTTTTCAAGAGCACTATGGGCGATTTCAGCCACTTGCCTTAAAAGCCAAGGTTTATCATTTTCATCATCCGGTTTCTTCATAAAATCATGAAAGGATACCTATTCAGCTTTTGCGATTTCACTTGGCTGAATGAGTGGTTGTTGCATTTCTTTTAAACGAATGGCATAAATGTATTGAATATCAGGATTTTTTTGACGGTACTCATTCACCCATCCTGTACCTACAAGCACCATATCTTCTGGTTTAACATGTATTTTTACTTCTTCTTCTAATTCTCTGATCACAGTTTTAAGAGGAGTGTCTCCCTTTTCACCATATTCAATGCTGCCAGTTATAGGTTTTGGTTTTTTAATTCCTGTTTTTTCTGTGACAACAAGTATTTTTTCTAATGATGGATCAAAAACCACAGCTGTGACTCCTGCGGAAATAGTCCTAAAAGCAGGGAAACTACATTCGTTAAGTTCATGTCCACTCAAGCATAAATTTAACAGCGAATATTCGCCATTTGCGTGATGATGTCTGAAACCCAAATCAATAGCAGCCTTCATCACTGTTCCCCATGCTGCAGGAACTTTTAACCCTAGAACATGAATTCCATTTTCCCTTGCTACCTCAATTTGGATTCGAAAGACATTTTTGAAAATTTTAGTTTCTTCAAATATCGCATTTTCTTTTAATTCGGTAAAATCAAATAGACAGCCATTAAAGGGATCGGGTTTTGCAATAGTTATAAGTATATTTTGAATGCTTTCAATATTTTTAAATAAATCAGAGGATGTTGAATTTGTTCTTTTGAGTGGTCCTCTTGCTATAATTGAAAAACAACCTGATAGAGACACATTCTTTAATGACATCATGAGAAATACCCTTTGTTGACTTACTCTTTATTTAAAGTTGTAAATTTAAAGTGCTTTTTCAACAAGCCAAAAAATTACAACCGTTAGAAATCCATTCGTTTATACAAAAGTGAACTCAAAAATCGGCATTTAGAGAGTGGTAAAGCTCTAGTTTATGAATCAAAAAACCTTAGTTTAAATCTAAAAATTATGGTGCTATCATCCATATATACTCCTCTTAGCTGAATATGAGAAAAAATTTCGAAGTCGCTGCATGCATCTTTGAAACGAAAAAAACAATTGCTATAATAATAGTAGCTTGTTTTTTTCGTTTCAAATCTACAAGCAGCGACTTCGAAATTTTTTCTCATATTCAGCTAAGAGGAGTATATATAAATACAAATTAAAAAAGAGTACTCTAAATTTTTTATAAGTTCGCAATCTAAGATTTTTACTTGCTTTTTCCCTATTCTTTAGTCTATTGTTTTATTTTAAACATTTAAACTAATGATGAGGTAGAAAATGAATATTACAGAAATTATGGGGCATTTAGGTGCAGATCCTGAAACTCGCTTCACGCCAAATGGTCAAAAAGTTATTTCCTTAAGACTTGCAACAAACTCGCGTAAAAGTGGTAAAGATGAAACCACTTGGTGGAGAGTCACGATATGGGAAGATCGTTGCAAGATTGACAAAATGTTACCATATTTAAAAAAGGGAAGCGCTATTATTGTTGTTGGAGAAATGCAAACTGCCATTTACACAGATAAAGAAGGTCGCCCGCAAGTCTCACACGAATTGACAGCCGATCTTATTCGTTTTAGCCCATTTGGTAAGCCAGATAGCGCAAAACAAGAGGGTGGACAAGCAGCTCAAGGATCTTACGGAAATCAAGAAAATTCAAATCAGCGTCAATCATATGGTGAACAGCAACAACCATTTGCAGCACCGGCAGCAAATAATTATGGTAACAGTTCAAGTTATGGCCAAAATAATTCTGCTAGCATGCAAACGCAAGCTGATGATGATCATATCCCATTTTAGATAATAGAAGGAGTTTTTAAGCTATGGAGTTTACAGTTGTTGCTAATTTAGACAATAGAAAAAACGCAGATCTTCTCGTTTTGCCGTTTTGGCAAGTAAATGGAAGTGTTAAAGGCGTAACTGCTTATGGGAAATTAGAATCCTATACGAAAACTCCTCTTGAAACTTCTGATTTTAAAGGTAAGGAAGGAGAAGTTCTTTACCTTTATGTCGATGGTAAACATGAAAAGCGCATTGTAATGCTTGGGCTTGGGGATTCTCTTAAACTTAATGTAGAGCGTTTAAGACGTAGTTTTTCTAGCTTAACAAAATCATGTCAGGCTAAAAAAATTAAAAACATCAATGTCGCAACACCTTTAATTCCGACACTCTCAGAAGAAGATGTTGTAAGAGCAATATCTGAGGGGATTTTATTAAGCAATTATGCCTTCACTAGATACAAAACAGATAAAAAAGAAAATTTACCTGTTCTTTTAGAAAAAGTCACGTTAATTCAAGCTGCAAAACAAGCTTTGGGAATTGCAGAAAAATATCAAACAATTTGCGAGGGAGTCTATCTTGCAAGAGATTTAGTAAACGGCAATGCAGATGATATAACACCGCAATTTTTATCAGGTGTTGCAACAGGGCTAGCGAAGGAATTTAAAAGTATCAAGACAACCATTTTTAATAAAAAACGTCTTGAAAAAGAAAAAATGGGACTTCTTTTAGCCGTAAACCAAGGCTCCAGAGATGAACCTGCTTTAATCATCCTCGATTACATAGGCAACCCCAAGTCGAAAGACAAAACAGTCATTGTTGGAAAAGGGGTTACTTTTGATACAGGTGGTTTAAATTTAAAAGGCACTGGTGGTATGGAAACCATGAAGTGTGATATGGGGGGAGCTGCTACCTGTTTAGGGACAATTTATGTAGCTGCAAAATTAAAACTCAAAACAAACCTTACGGTAGTGATTCCATCAACAGAAAATAGTATTTCAGCAGAATGTTATAAACCGGGTGATGTTTACACAAGCTACAGCGGTAAAACTGTAGAAATTGGAAATACAGATGCTGAAGGAAGATTAATTTTAGCAGATGCTCTAGCCTATGTTGTTAAAAATTTAAAACCGACTCGCATTATTGATTTTGCTACCTTAACAGGTGCTATCGAAATAGCCCTTGGTAATGAAACATCAGGTTTAATGTCTAATGATGATGCCCTTGCTGATTCATTAATTAGAGCTGGTAGTGACACTTTTGAGCGCGTTTGGCGTTTACCGCTTTATGAAGAATATCGCGATCAGCTCAAATCTGATGTTGCCGATATCAGAAATATTGGCGGACGTCCTGCAGGTTCAATAACAGCTGCTATTTTCTTACAAGAATTTGTAGGCAATACTCCTTGGGCTCATTTTGATATTGCAGGTACTGCATTTTTAAATGATGCGAGACGCTACCATCCAAAACATGGAACAGGTATTGGCGTTCGTTTAATGATAGATTTTCTTCAAAATTTGGGGTAAAAATATGATGGGTCAAGAATTTCATTTCAGAAATAAAATTCCTGTTGGGATTCTTGGCGCCACAGGCATGGTAGGGCAAAGATTTATCGAACTTTTGGCAAATCATCCATGGTTTGAAATTGTTTTCCTTGCAGCTTCCGAAAAATCAGCCGGAAAACGTTATGGCGAAACTGTCAATTGGTTGATGGCATCTAATTTACCAACCCATCTTGCTAACCTTATCATTCAGCCGTGTCAGCCGAATCTTCCATGTTCTCTTGTTTTTTCAAGCCTTGATGCAGCAGTTGCTGGTGATATCGAAACCAATTTTGTAAAAAATGGCTATACTGTCGTCTCAAATGCAAGAAATCACCGAATGAACGGACAAGTGCCTTTACTTGTCCCGGAAGTCAATCCATCGCATCTAGAGCTTTTAAAGAAACAAAATTTAGGACCTGGTAAAATTGTTACGAACCCTAATTGTTCCACGATAGGGCTAACATTAGCTTTAAAACCCTTATCTGACTTTTTTGGTATTGATTTAGTTCATGTTGTCACAATGCAGGCAATTTCTGGTGCTGGTTACCCTGGCGTTTCAAGTTTTGATATTTTGGATAACGTCATCCCTTTTATTAACGGGGAAGAACAAAAAATGGAAACAGAACCGCTCAAAATTTTAGGCACTTATAAGGATGATCAAATCACTTTAAGCTCTCTTAAAATTAGCGCACATTGCAATAGAGTTGCAGTCAACGACGGACACCTGATGAGTGTTTCTGTGAAATTAAAAAATAAACCCAATAAAAATGAAATGATCGAGGCTTTTAGATCTTTTAAAAGTATCGCTCAAGAATATTCTTTACCATTAGCCCCTTTAAAGCCCATTCATTATTTTGATCAGGAGCATTATCCTCAGCCGAAAGTACATCGTAATCTCGATAAAGGAATGGCAGTAAGCGTCGGTCGTTTAAGGGATTGCCCTTTATTAGACTATAAATTCACCATATTATCGCATAATACGATCAGGGGAGCTGCAGGCGGTGCGATATTAAACGCTGAACTCATGGTAAAAACTGGCTACATCAGCTGGTAAGTTTTACTTACCCTTTTTCCTTAACAACTTTATAAAGCACACTAATTTGGGAAAAGTCCTGTTTGACTTTGTTTTACGCATCTTTTTCTAAACAACATTATAAAGCACTCCAAATTAGCCTGCTTTATAATATTATTTAGAAAAAGGTGTATAGAAGGTGAGATGAAAAAAAAGTTCAGTTTAAAAGATCTGAACTAGTAAAATTTTCAGGTGAATTTATTTAAATATTTTTTACTGTTGTAAAGTGATAACCGACAAAACAAAAAACACCTCCGGTGGCAGCGCAAGCAATTATTTTTGCAAAAGGGATAAGTATTTTGGTTGCAAGAAGTGTCCCGCCAAAAGCCATAACAACACGTCCAGCTGCAATGTTTGTAACCAAATCAGGTGCTAGATTATTTGCGACAAGAGTTGAAGCTAATATGACACATGTTAAAGCTACAAAAAAGCAAAATAAGCGCTGATTAACGCAATAATCAGAAGCGCTATTTGTAAAGGGTCACACAACTGGAGGTAGACCTTCTGTCTCTTGAACAATCTTAAATCTTAGTGTTTCTAGTTCGCGATAAATGTTACTAATAAGAGCATCGAATGAGATGTTAAGATCTGTTTTTTATAGTTTGTTATTTTTTTATATTAAATAATGATTCTAGCATTTTAAGATTATTTAGAGAATAAAAAAAAAGAGTCATTTTAATTTATCTTATAAGTTAAAATGACTCAAAAAAAATATTTTAATTAAACTACTTTAGCAGGATTGAATTGATCAGCAATAGATTTACTTAAGTTTTCTATGGAGATAAGTAATTTCTTAGTATAACTGTCAAAAACTTCAAACGTAACAGTCTTTGCTTCGTCAAATTTTTTATCTTTTAATAATTTTGCAAATTCGACTAACTCATCAAAATTTACAGATACACCAAAAAGTATAACAGTAGCAAGAAGAGAAACAATTGCAGATGTGCTGTAAAGAAGAGCTTTAGTAACTGGTAAGATAGATTTAGCGCCTGTGCTTAAAGCTGCTGCAAATAGAACATTTTTAACTAATCCGCTTGTGATGATTTCAGGCTGCGCATAGTGACCAGCAACAGTTAAAATCCCTAGAGCTAAAGAAGTGTATGGAGCAAAAATCATACCGGATGCCATGATAAGAGATGGTGCCCAATCGATAGCGTTTTGAATATGTTTGTTTTCGTGTTTTACATTATTAGAATATAAATCAGGTAATGTTTTTAAAAAATTTATAGAGTTATCAACAAATGACATAATAGTCCTTTTTTTAATTTTTTTTCAGTATTAGCTTATAAGATGTTTTTCTCTTATTTCAGAATAATATTAGTTAATTATTGTATTTTTAGTCAAGAAGTTATAAATGTTTTTAGCTCATTTTTTTATATTTATTGCTTAAATAATCGATGAAAGCCGTGGACGAAAGTTTATGTTTAGTAGCTTTTTCTAAAAGTTCCTTACTTGAAAACTGCCGACCATATTTGTAAACGTGTTCATTAAGCCACTTTTTAATAAAAAGCAAGTTCCCTGAAGCGACTTTTGTTTCCCAATCCGGATGATCTTGCTGAAAACCCAAAAATAAGTGAGATGCATAAATATTACCGAGAGCATAAGTTGGAAAATAACCAAAAGCCCCCATTGACCAGTGAATATCTTGCAAACATCCTTCGCGATTTGTCTTTGGAGTAACCCCTAAAAGCTCTCTCATTTTGGCATTCCAAGCATCCGGAATATCGCGCACCTTTAAGCTGCCTTCAATCAAAGCTTTTTCAAGCTCAAATCGTAAGATGATATGTAGATTATAGGTGACTTCATCAGCTTCGATTCGAATAAGTGAGGGTTTGACCTGATTAATAGCTTTATAAAAAGAATCTAATGATACATTTTCAAGTGGGCCTTTAAATGTTTTTTTTAGGGGATTTAGAAAATAACTCCAAAAAGGTTTTGATAGCCCAATTCGTGTTTCAAAAAAACGCGATTGAGACTCATGAATTCCAAGAGAAACAGCCTCACAAAGAGGCGATCCATAGTGAATTGCTGGTAACCCCATTTCATACAAAGCATGGCCGCCCTCATGAAGAACAGCTGATAAATTACTCATTAAAGAGTTCGGGTGAATGCGTGTTGTAATTCTGCTATCAGTTGGGTGACTTGCACTTGAAAATGGATGACTCGATAAATCTAATCGACCCCGTCTCATATCATAGCCTATGCTATCGAGAATTTTTTTTCCAAATTCCATTTGTTTTGAGGGTGAAAATTTCCCGAAAAGAAAACTACTATCAGCTGGCTTTAACGCACCTATTTTTTTTATTAGGGGAGTTAAAAAATTCTTTAGATCAGTAAAAAGCCTATCAACTTCAGAAGTTGTTGCGTTTGGCTCAAAGCAATCTAAAAGAGCATCATATGGGTGTTCCTTATATCCTAATAATTCAGCTTTCTCACGGTTCATGCTGATAATACGGTCAAGATAGGGTGCAAATGTATGGAATGAATCTTCTTTTCTTGCATGACACCAGGCGATGAGCGCCTCTGATGTAAGTTTTGTAAATTCTTCAACAAATTTTTTAGGCAAAGCTACTTCCTTGCTATAATCGCGATGCCAAGCATGTACTGCCGCAACTTCGGGTTTTTTTAAACCTTTGATGTTAATTTTTCCTGTGGGGATATCGATTAATTTAGAAAGAGCAGTAGAAAATTTCTTGCTTGTTTTAGCATCATGGATAATGCCGGATAATGCTTGAAGCTGCTCTGCACGAATACTAGCAGCCCCTTCTGGCATATATGTTTCTTGGTCCCAAGAAATTAAACTTGAAACCCCGGACAAAAGATGAGCCTGATAAGATAATTTATGCAACTCATCGTAATATTTTTTTGCTTGATTTTCCATAATGTCTCCAGTTGTAGAAAACAAGGTTTTACAAATTATCAGGTATATAATCAAGGTATTTGAATTGAGTGGAATGTTCGTTTGAGTTTTTTTTGAAATTAGAAAGAGTACAACAAGAAAAAAATGACGCACTTATTCTGACAACACTTGTTACTCTTCTGTTTCAAAAAATCGCTCATGGACATTTTAATCATTAATTGAGTATTTAAACCTATCTTTCATATCAATCTCTGTAAAATCTTTTCCTTTATATGTAACATTGCTCGGAAACTTCTTAATTTTGTCATCACTCATTGCATCATAGCTTGGATTTAGTGGAAAAGTTTCCTCAATCATTTTTTCGGTGATGGTTACTTGAAGCTTGTTCTTTATAGCAAATGCAGCAAGTTCTTCTTCAATAGATGGTAAAAGAAAAAACTCTTCAAATAAAAATTGATGAAGAAGTGTTTCAGCCTGTTCTTTTTTTGTGTCTTCGTTGTTAATGATATCAGCTAATTTTTTTAAGACGACTTCTCTATCGCGTCTTTGTTTTTTTAAAGTTTTATAAGACTCAACAGTTGCCTTATAGTCCTTAATTTCTTTTTCTTTTGCTTTAATATTTTCTTTAATTTTATTTAATTCAACTAAGGGATTCAAAATTTTATGGGGAGCAATAGGTCCTACATGCTTCAACATAGTTTTTTCAAGCTCGGCAAGTAGTTCATCTAGCTCTTCGTTTAAATTGTTTCCTTGAAGACCGGTTCTTATTTTCTCAGCAAGAACAGTTAATAAACCTTTTGAGCTTGATGGCTCTAATTCTTTATTTCCATTTTTGTTGATGTCATAGATTTTTTTACATAATTCATTGCTCATATCACTTACTTCAGGATAATAAAGCTGCAGCATCGATTTAAGAATGGTAATAGTTTGATCCTCATCTGTTTCCTTGATTTCGATGATCCCTTTTAATCTTCGTGCAACAGCTGGCTCTTTAAAAGATGTAAGGTTGTTTTGATATTGATCAGTTGATGTGATTCCAATAAAAAGAGGGATGCTCTGACTGCTTGTGTCTAATAGCGAAAGAAGCTCTGTTCTTAAATCATCATCCTTCATCAGATTATGAATTTCATCAACAACTAAAATAATTTTATTTTTGTGATCACCAATAGCGTTTCTAATTTGATCCAAAGGATATTTACCCAAATGGTCTTTTTGAGAAAGTTTTGCTGCGTTGGTTATAAAAACTTTTGCCCCTTTTAATTCAGGAGGGACATTTCCACTTGCAATTTTTAATGCCAACCCCTCTACAATTGTTGTTTTACCGACGCCTGATTCACCTACTAGAAGAATATGTTCTTTATCGCTTGAATTTAAGTTTTGTATTAATCGATTCATAACTTTTGTGATTTCAGCACCCCTTGCAATAACAGGGGGAATATTTCCATTCTGGGCATTTTCTGTCAGGTTTGTTGATTTAGCAAGTTTATTTGGCAATGGCTTAAGCCATTTGTAGCTGTAAATAAAAAGACCGACTCCGATAATTGTTAAAATAAAAGCTACCGTACTTAGAATTGGATTTGGAAAATAGGCATTCAAAATCCAAAAAATGGCCATAGGAACAGAAACAATTTTATAATAAACATCGAGTTGATAGGAAGCATCCCATGCACTTTTAGGAGCATCCCCAACAGAAAAGAGCTCTGTTGACATGATGAGTGTATCAAAAATAGACATCAAGAAATGAAATATTTGAGGGATTAGCGCTTTTAATTCAGCTTTTATAAAAGCAAGCGTCGGATCATAAGGTTGATATTTGGCATTTATCTCGAAATGATCGATATAAGTTTGAATCATTTCTTTGAAATCCAACCCTTTGCCGGCTCCCCATTTTTTTTCAACCAGGTCTGTCATTTGTTTTTTGCTAAGTAAATGAATAGAGCGTGTTACCAAATCATTTTTTCTTAATTTAACACCTTCCATAACTGCAGCTTTCAAGTATTTATCTTGGCTTTCCATATCAAGGCTTTGAAAAAATTTAATAATCTCAGGCCTTAAAATATGAAACTCGGGGCAGGTTAAGGCTTTAATAAGTAAATTTATCTGATCATCACCTGTTGCATTTTTTATTTCGTCCATTCTTTTCTGAATAGTCCCGTTAAATTTAGCGATCGTTTCTTTAAATTTATTATAAAAAGTGGAAGGAACGTAAGTTACAGCATCATAGATATAAGAGTGATAAGATTTTGGCAAAATATTTTCTTTGAAATAGTTAGTTGAATAATAATTAGGAGTGAAATAACTTGAGATAGAATGAAACATTTTTTAACCTGTTGTAATAAGAAGTAGCTAATATACAACTAGCAAAATGAAAATGCAATGTTTTTAAATGATAATTTTGAAGATCTGCTCTAAGGTGTGAATGTGCTGATTGTGAGGAGCTGTATTTTTATCATTTCTTCAACTCACCTTATTCTAAACAACTTTTAAAGAACAATAATTTGAAGTGCGTTAAATATTGTTTTAAGAAAAGGTATGGAAAAATAGACTAGAATTTTAACCCCCCTCGTGAAATTGAGGGGGTGATATTAAGAACGCCTACTAGTAACGGACTAAAACTTCAGCGCCGATATATGGAGCTGAATTAAAGTCAAAATGACGCGGTCTATCATTTTGTTTATTAGCTATTTTTAATCTGCCTCCAAGCATCTGACCTAGATGGATGTTTGCTTGAATACTGTCGCCTACATCATAATTGACCCCAAATTCAATACCTTTATTAAAATACTGGACAATAGCTTTTGACAAGTTTTCATGCTTTCCAACACGGTTACGTGTTTCAATTGCGCGAAATGTAACATCAAGCGACCAGTATTCGTCAATCAAATAGACAACAGACATGTTTACAGGAAAAACAGCATTTAGTTTCCATTTTTCATTAATGATCCAATCGAAGCCGATAATAGGGTAGACGTGATCTATTTTCATGCCCGTAAGAACAATAATCCCGATATGAAGTCCATAATCATCAGACAAGTTGTAACGACCCCAACCAAATAAATCCCATGTTGAATATTCCTGAATATCAAAATGATCTGTATCAACGTTGTAGGCAATTTTACCTTTCCAAAGCCAATCGCACATTCTTGAAGTCTGAGCATTTAAAGAGATTGTTGCTGTGTTAAAAACGTTTTGTGTGAAAAAGATATTTTCTTTCCAATGAATGTTTGTACGGTTATATCCTAAATCTACGTTTACGGCTTCGTGGTTATCTTTGTCATAATAAAATATCATACTGGCATTAATATCAAAACCAACGAATGAAATTTCCTCATGTTTAAGATGTTTTTTATTAAATTTGGAAGGTCTAATATAATCACTATTTGTTTCAATTGCGAACATGCCAGAGCCACCCTGTAATATTCCAGGCTCATTATCTGTGTTGCCTGAGGGGAGTTCAGTATTTGTGAAATCAATCTGATCATAGTCAGCTTGAAGAGCAGTATTTGCCAAGGCAAACGTTAATAAAAAGGAATAAAGAATTCTTCTCATGTGGTGACTCCCGTTGAAAATAAATAAGAGGTGTTTTTATCCAAAAAATAAAAATTTGTCAATAACTTATTTAAACAGCTGGTAATGTGGTTGTGCACACGTTCTTTTCACCCTTCATTCTTGAAATTTCATCAAACCTTTCTTCTTGCTCTAGTACAACAACTTGTGTAAATGTACGGCCTTTATCTTCTTTTTTAGAAATTTGAAAGTGCTGGTCTGCTAGCTTAGCTACTTGAGGGAAGTGGGTAATGCAAAGTACTTGGGTATTTTGACCAATTTCCTTTAGCTTTAATCCTACAATCGATGCTGTTTCACCACCTATATTGGCATCAATTTCATCAAAAATAAGTGTTGGGATCTTTTCCTTCCCGGATAAAAGCGTTTGAATTGCAAGTAAAAGACGAGATAGCTCACCACCGCTCGCACAAATCTTAATAGGTATTCGATTCTCTCCAACGTTTGGAATAAGATAAAATTCGATAAAATCGTTCCCCTTGGCATTTCTTTTTTGTTCAGAAAAATCAATCTCAAACACAACTTTTGGCATATTCAAAGAACGAAGTTGTTCGGTCATTGCTTTTTCAAGTCTTTTAGCGCTGTTTTTTCTTTTTTCTGATAATATACTGGATAATTTGTTGTTCTTTTCTTCCAAAACTTTAAGATTTGCCTGGAGTTCTTCAATCATGACATCTTGATTTTCAAGAGCATGAAGTTTCTTAAAGATCTGATTTTGATAATCTCCTATTTCAGCAAGCGAGTTTCCATATTTTTTTTTTAGCTTTGTGATCAGTGTTAACCTCTCATTTAGCTGAGTCACTCTACTTGGATTATATTCGATATGAGATTGGTAGGATCTTAAAGTATAGCTAATTTCTTGAATTTCAAGCAGGGCATTTTTAAATGATTGTGAAACTTCCAGAAGTGACGCATCAATTTCTGCAAGCTCATCAAAATTTGATTTTTGTTTATTTAAAAGAGCAATAACCGAGAGACGCTCGCCAGAAAGTGTATCTGTAATTTCTTTAACTTTTGTGCATCTTGCTTCTGAATTTGTTAGGAGGCTATATTCAGCAAAAATTTCGTCGTCTTCGCCGTTTTTAAGTTTTGCTCCTTGAATTTCTTCAATTTCTACCCGATAGATTTCTATTTGCCTAAATCTTCTAGGCTCGTTTTGTATAAGCTCATTTAACTGAGCTGCAATTAGGTGCTCTTCTGTATAACTTTTGCTAAATTGTTGCACATTTTTTTGAAGTTCTCCAAAAACATCGACAAATTCGCGATGTTTGTCAGTAGAAAGAAGCCATTGATTGGCATGTTGACCCACAATATTGCTAAGTAAATCGCCTATTTGACGAAGGAGGCCGAGTTGAGATGGCTGATTATTAATAAAGTGACGGCTTTTTCCGTTCAAATTAATTTCGCGGCGTATAATTAAATCCTCGCCTTCCTCATGGTCTATCCCTGATTCTTCAAGAAGGTGTTTGATGAGAGGCTCATTGTCGATGTCAAAAAGAGCTTCAACGATCCCTTTTTCAGTGCCTCGTCTAATCATGCCGGTATCAGCTCTTCCACCTTTGACAAGGTTTAGTGCATTCATGATAGCTGTTTTTCCGGAACCTGTTTCTCCTGAAAGAACATTAAGTCCTGCTATAAAGGTAATTTCAATGCATTCAATTAAAATGATGTTAGTGATGCGAAGTTGTTTAAGCATAATTTTATACAGCCTTTAAAGTTCTTTTTTCGTATAAAGCCTAATTCATGATCATTATTTTTTCAAGACTTCAAATATCAATTGTTTCAATTTCCCATGGCTTGTATCAGCCAGATACTGTTCAGTATTCCAATCCGGAATGTTAAAGTAAAGAGTCTCTTCAGCGTCTCGGCCCATTGGTTGCAAGTCAAGATCTGGTTCATTAAATCGATAAATGATCATTTTTTCATATCCAATATAATCATTTAAATCAATTTTTTCTGATGGTTGAAGTTCGTTTAGATATTTTAACAAATGATTTTGCTGATTGAAATTCAAGGTGTACAATTTATTTTGATACATAATTGAAACCCCTGAAACCCCATTGTAGGAAAGATATTTCTCTTTTGGTTGATTTAAAAAAAGCGGAGTCATATTGGCATAAAACATAAAACCTACAAAAAGCAACATTGGGAGGATCAAGACGGAAATGGATTTATTAATCATACATTTTAAATGATAGAGTCTAAAGTTTTAAAATGAAGTTTACCTGCTTCAGTAAGCCCTTCCATCCCGAATTTTTCATAGATTTTTTTACCCATTGCAATGGTGAGTTTTGATGCACCTTTTGGCAGTATACAGCCGAATTTTTTGCCAAGAAGCTCAAGGCCTTCAAGGAATGTTAGTCTTGCAAGAATTGAGGCTGCCGCAACAACTAAGTCTTCTTCTCCCCGATGTCTTTGAGTCAAATTAACTTTAAGTTTTTTTCTTGAAAGTGCTGTAATGACTACATCCTCGCTTGCAAATTGATCGATGATGACATTGTAGCAATCGGTTTTTAAAACAAGTTGTTCGATAGTTGTTGCATGTCCCCATGCAAGTAATTTGTTTAAATTTTTAAACTGATCGTAAAGTTCGTTATATTTCAAAGGGTTTATCTTAACAATGTGATGCTGAAATTCGAGTTTAATTTTTTTGCCGATGACTATAATTGCTGCATCAGTCAAAGTCTTAGAATCCCGAACACCTAAAAGCTTTAATTTGTTGATATCCTTAGCTGATGCGAAAACTCCTGCTACACAAAGAGGGCCAAAAAAATCACCCTTGCCGGATTCGTCAATTCCGATATGATCGACTTCATTTCCGAAATATTCTATTTCCAAATGTTTGTAATTTGTTGTAAATGTTCCTAAAATTTCAGGTTCTAGATAAAACTCTAAGAAAGTTGACATTTCCTTTCCTTGAACTGTCACTTTCCCTGATTTATAAAACGTACAGGAAATACCTTTTTTTTTTGCTGAAAATACAGTGTGAAGGGGAGTTGTAATTTCGAAGTTTTGATCAATTAAATCTTTTAACATTTTATCCGACAACTTTAGATCTAAAGTTGTGACAAAAATATTTGGCGCTTTGGATGGTTTATTTTCATTATTCATAAGGTCTTTAAATTTAACCTATTTTAGAAATGCTGCTAGAATCCTTTGCATTATAGCTGTAATTAAGTATATACTTCAAGATTAGAATTTGTGAATAAATTATTTTCAAAATCGACAAAAGTTTGAAGCAGAATGTCCATTTACAATAAGGATTATTTCCATGGTCAAAGATGAAAAGAATAATATCGGTGAAATCTTCAAAGAAAGACGTAAGGAGCTGAATATTTCTCTTAAAGAAGCAGAAAATGCAACTTCAATTCGGATGACATATTTACAAGCAATTGAAGATGGTGAAATGCAAAAATTAATTTCTCCTGTATATGCACATGGCTTTTTGAGACAGTATGCCATATTTTTAGGTGTCGACGGAGAAAAAATTATCCGTGAAAATCCTGAAATTTTTCTTAGAGCACAAGCGCAAGAATTTTCTTACGGAATCGGCACTTTAGAGTCTCGTGGCAATCCAGGAGCTGGTATTAAATGGTTCCCGAATGCTATCTGGATAATTATTTTTATCGGGATGCTCGTTTCTGCTTGGTTTTTAGCGAAGTTTTTTGAGGTTATTTGATGGCAGGTTGTGAGCCCGCAAAAAAAAACATTGCTGATTATTTCTATATTATGTTTTGCGGAATGTGCATGGGGGCAGCAGACATTGTGCCGGGGATTTCAGGTGGCACAATAGCCTTTATCATGGGTTTTTATTCAGATTTACTAAACAGCATTAAATCGCTTAAGATCAAGAACTTTTTATTCAATCCATCTACGAAGTTTCTAGCCTGCTTGGTAACAGGTATTGCTTTATCTTTGATTTTATTAGCCCCTTTGTTTGATCGCATTTTAAACCATGAAGTTTCAAGGACTTATCTATATTCCGGTTTTTTTGGGTTGATCTTGGCCTCTATTGTATTATGCTTTAAACAAATAGATAAGTGGCGACCAAGTTATTTTTTATATTTGGCTGTAGGATGCGTTTTAGCTTTTGTTTTAACAAGCGTCAACCTTAAACCTGTTTCAAATGAAGCATTATACGATGTGCATTTTCCTTACTTCACTGAAAAAGTCATTCAAAATTATCATTCTGATACTGAAAACTTACAAAATATTCCTGAAGCTAATGTTGTTGCCATGATTGCAAAAGGCATCATTACAGAAGAAACCAAACTCTACAACAAGTCTCAAAATACGTTTGTTAAAGCCTCTAGTTTTTTGCTTAAGGAGACGCGCTTAATATCGTTTGATCCTTGGTTGATATTTTGCGGATCTGTTGCTGTTTCTGCATTATTACTCCCTGGGATTTCGGGTAGTTATTTATTGACAATTCTTGGGACATACTCTGTTGTCATTGGGGCATTGGCAGATTTCATTGAAGGAGCAAAAAAATATAATTTTGAGGCAGATGCATTTTCTGTGCTTCTTAGTTTAAGTGTTGGAATATTGATTGGGGCCATTGTCTTTTCGCGTGTTGTTCTTTGGCTTTTGAAGTATTATCGCAACAGAACAATTGTCCTAATGACAGGATTCATGATTGGGGCTATGCAAACTGTATGGCCTTTTTGGTCTTATACATACTTCTTAAACCCACTTAAACTAAATAAGGGTGTTCTTCTAAACCCTGATTTGCCGTTTTTGCCTGTTATTTCTTCTTCCTTAATCATTCCTACTTTATTAACGATTTTGGGTTTTACCCTTGTTTTTGCAGTTGAATATCTTGCCAATTACAAAGGCCATAAAAAAAAATCTCCTATTACAACTTGAGCTATTTCATCCGAAATAGTTGAATGTTGAGTAAGTCTCTTTGAATAGCTTCACCCTTTAGCTCAGTTCGTTGATGAACATTCTCTTTATTATTTATGCAAATAGCATTATTTATAGGATAAGAATATTTAACATGTTTTTTTGAAAAATCGTAATTTTTAACCATTGACAAAGAACGCGGTAATTTTGAGAAATGATCTTTTTGAATCATTAAATCACCACCTTGCCATCCATTTACCTTGTGAGTCAGAGAGCATTGAAAGACAAAGATAATCAGCTACCTTTTTAGGTAGGTCATTTTTGGTATATGAGGTGTCATGATGCATGGAGTTAAGGACTTTAGGCGTTTCATTAGTTTCAGAATGCGTATCCCTCACAATATATAGGTGAGCTTTAAATGTCCCTAAAGCTTTATCACCCTCAAGTTTATAAGATGCTCTCATAGCACTTGCAAATACGTGTGCAATCAACGGTTCATTTTCTTCTCCTACTTCTGTTCCATCGTCTTCAGGACAAATATACTTTACCTCTGCTTTTATAAATCTAAGATCTCCTGCAGCTTCCAAAGAGACTATAGCTTTACTATTAAAAATAACTTCTTTTTTTTTTAAGTCTTCTTTTGGGCATTTATCAATATATTTTTGCATGGTTTTGAAGTCAACTTCATTAAGGAAAGAGTCTACTGTAAAGCAGTCAGGGTACTTGTTTATGACTCGATTTAATAGACGTTCGCCTCGATTAGCTAAATTCAGATGATTATTTGCAAATGTATTAATTGAATGAAGCAATGTATGATCTTCTTCGCTTGCACAATGAAGGGCACCTACAAGGTCAACTGAGTTTGCACCGAGAAGTAATGTTCTTGTGACACCCACGTTTGTATAGTCAGTTTTTCGTAATTTTTAATAGATGGGTTCTGGCGCATCATTTAAATCGCATGACCGCTTATTGCTTGAAATATTATTAGAAATCATTATTTTCTCCAAATTTTAATAAAAATATATTATAATATTTAAAGTTTCATGTCAAATGATTTGGGATCTGTTAGGAGTATTGATTTAACCAAAAATGCGAACCTTTTAATATAGTCAAATTTTGTCTTTAATAATGCGATTTAAAAAGAAGGCTATATATATTTTCCGAGCAGGTTCGTGCTTTTTAAACGCAGAGACGCGGGAGGCTTAAGAGCAATGTCATCAACTTAAGACTGGGTTTCATTTGGGTAAAACCAACTCTAGTTTTTTTTATCCACTCTGTGTTATCTGTGGACTCTGTGGGTAAAAAAAAAAGTGTTTATTACTACCACAGAGCCGGCAGAGAATAAAGGGAGGAGAAAAAAACTAGAGTTGGTTTTAACTAAATCAAGCCTCTCAAAAAAATCTAAAATAAAACAAACTTCAGTTGGATATTTCTTAAGTTGATGACATTCGGCGCAAGGGGAGAACAAACAAGGCATCACATTACTCGAACAGGTATGTGCTTATTTAGTAAATGGATGTCTACCTTTTGTTCTCCTCTGCGTTTAAAAAGGCACGAACCTCTTCAAAAATGGATTTCAAATTATTAACAACACACAAAAATAATGAGAGATGCTTCCAAAAAGAACAAACAAATGCCAAATACCATGATTGTAGGGGAGTTTGTCGCAAATATAAAAAATTGTACCGAAAGTATAGCTTAAACCACCTATCACAAGCCACATGATCGCATTTGTAGGCATTTGGCTCATCAATGTTTCGTAGCTAAACACGACAAGCCAGCCCATTCCAAGGTAAGCTAGTAATGAGAGGGTTTGAAATTTTTCAACATTTATAAGTTTTAAAGAAATGCCGATAATTGCAATTGTCCATTCGATTGTCATGATATTTGAGCCCCCAAATTCTCTTAAAGGCCCGAGAGTAAAAGGGGTATAAGAGCCTGCAATCAATAAATAAATGCAGGCATGATCGATGACTTTAAGAGTTTGTTTTTGTTTTGGGGTTTTGCATCCATGATAATAGGTCGAGGCAGCATAAAGCAGGACTAAAGTTACACCATAAACAGATGAACTTACAACAGCCCATGGGTTTTCAGCCTTAACCGAAATCATGATTAAATAAAAGAATCCGATCAAACTGAGCACAAATCCAATAAAATGGGTGATCGTATTAAATAGTTCTTCTTTTTCAGACTGCCCTGAAATTGGACAGACGTTAGATCTCATGTTTTCTCTTTTAAATTTGTATAAGACGGCTTTTTTCTGCTACAAGTTCGCCGATTAACGTTTGATGAGAGTAGCTATGTATCTTTACTTGCTGGATTGTACCCATTAGATCTTTATTTTCCAATGGTTCTTTAAAAATCACATTTTTCCAGCATCTGCTTTTACCTTTGTAATAACTTGAATCCTTCGAATTTCGAGAATCTATCAAGACTTCCAAGGTTTTACCAAGCATATTTTGAAGGTGCTGAATTGTCATCTTGTCATTTAAATCAAGCAATCTTTGCAGGCGGTTTTGTTTGACTTCTTCTTCAATATCATCCATCCAGCGCATAGCAGGAGTGCCTTTTCTTGGGCTATAAGCGTAGATGTAGGCAACATCATAATTAATTTGTTCCATCAATTTGTATGTTGCTAAGAATTCATCTTCTGTTTCGGTTGGAAATCCTACGATAATATCAGTACCAAGAGAAACATTCGGAACGATTTCCTTTAGCATCTGGACTTTTTCAAGATACTGTTCAATTGTATAAATACGATGCATTTTCTTTAAAATCCTGTCGGAGCCTGCTTGAAGAGGAAAATGTACGAATTCGCACAGCGATTTTAAATCTCTTATTGCTTCCATCAAATTTTTGCTTATATCTATGGGGTGACTTGTCATAAAACGAATACGCTCAAGCCCCGGGATTTTATCTAATTGATAAAGAAGGTCGTGAAAAAGAGTTTTGAGTTCCGGTTTGTCTTTTCCATAGCTATTGACATTTTGCCCAAGTAAAGTAATTTCTTTATATCCTGATTGAGCAAGGTGTCTGCATTCTTCGACAATGCTTTCTGGAGTCCTTGAAACTTCAGGTCCTCTAGTATAAGGAACCACACAATAAGTGCAAAATTTGTCGCAGCCTCTGATAATAGAAACGTAAGCTCTAACTTTCTCCTCTCGTTTAGCTGCAAGATAATCAAGTTCTGTCTCAAATTCCGTGTCCGTTTTAATCATTTTTAAACCGCTTGAACTTGCCATGACTTCATCTAATACATTGTTCAAATCGTGAATATTATTTGTGCCAAGGACAAAATCAACGTGCGGAAGTTTTTGAAAGATAGAATCTTTTTTTGCATTTGCCATACAACCGGTAACTCCAATCATCGCGCCCCGCGAATTATTTCTCCCAAGTTTTCCAAGTTTGCCCATAACTTTACGTTCAGCAAGATCTCTAATTGAACAGGTATTAAAGATAAGAAGATCTGCAATTGACTCATCAGCCGTACGCAATAACCCTCTATTTTCTAGCTGACCTACCATGATGTCAGAGTCTAACTCATTCATTTGGCATCCGTAGGTTTTAATAAAAAAAGTTTTAAGATTGCGCATTTTTAGATCCCGAGGTAAAGTGTTTGAAGAATAATATTATGTGAGTTTCGATCTTTTTTCAAGAATATTAAGCCAATATATGTAAAAACACTTGGCAAAATTTGGTACAATGAGTATGATATGTGCTTAATAAACAAGTTAACCGTTTTTACTAAGGTTCGCAACATGTCGTTAAATCGAAACAACCAGACAATTTTACTAAGCAAAGAAGATTCAGAGCAAAACTGGATTATTCTAGATGCAGAGGGGAAAACCCTAGGTCGCTTTGCTTCCGAAATCACAAAAATTTTACGCGGAAAACACAAGCCGACTTTCACTACCTTCGCAGATACAGGTGATGGAGTTATTGTCATTAACGCGGCAAAGATTCACGTTACAGGCAATAAAGAAGCTACAAAGCTATACCGTTACTACACAGGGCACATTAGCGGATTAAGAGAGATTCCTTATCGCACAATGAAAGCTCGTAAGCCTCATTATATTATTGAGCGCGCAGTTAAAGGCATGATGCCTCGTACTCGCTTGGCTAATGCCCAGTTAAAAAAATTACGTATATTTGCCGGTTCAGAACATAATCTGAAGGCACAAAAACCAATTAATGCAAACATTTAATATAGAGTAAGAAGATTATGGTAGAACAAGAAGTTGTAGCAACAGGCCGACGCAAAACTGCCGTTAGCTCAGTTAGATTAAGACCAGGAACTGGTAAAATCAACGTAAATAAAGAGACTTTCGAGAAATATTTTCCTCTTGAAATTCAACGTAATACAATCCTTTCGCCTTTTGAAAAACTTCAAGGCAATGGTAAGTATGATATGATTATTCGTGTTAAAGGTGGCGGAATTGAAGGTCAAGTTATCGCAACACGTCTTGGGATTGCACGTGCACTACTTCAAGAAAATGAATCTCTACATCCTGTATTCAAAGAACAAGGATTCTTGACTCGAGATTCACGTAAAAGAGAACGTAAGAAATACGGACGTGCCGGAGCCCGTAAGAGATTCCAGTTTTCCAAGCGTTAATCTTTATTCGGAATTCATTATTCTTTATATCTTTCAAACCTTTAGAAATTTTGTTTCTAAAGGTTTTTTTTTGCTTATATTTTTTCTTGAAATTAACACCTTTTTTAAGCTATCCTTACGCTGATTTACTTAAATCTAACTCATCGGAAAAATGAGTCAACACTAACAATAAATAGGAATATCGAATGTTTTCATACATTAATGAAATCGTGGTTGCCTGCGGCGTTATAGCTTTGCTGTACGGCTTAATCTCGATTCGTTCCATACTACTTTTGAGTACAGGGAACGAAAAAATGCAAGAAATTGCAGCTGCAATTCAAGAAGGTGCAAGAGCCTATCTTAATCGTCAATATAGTGTCATTGCAGTTGTAGGACTTGTTGTCTTTGCCATCTTGACAGCAATTTTAGGTTTTGATGTTGGAGTTGGTTACCTAATTGGAGCTGTTCTTTCTGGAGTTGCAGGTTATGTCGGGATGAACGTTTCTGTCCGTGCTAACGTCCGTACTACAGAAGCTGCAAGATCGGGCTTACAGCAAGCCCTTGATGTCTCTTTTAAATCTGGTGCAATTACTGGTATGCTGGTTGTTGGGCTTGGCCTAATTGGGATTTCCGGCTATTACATGGTATTGAAATATTTAGGGAAAGATACAAGAGAGCTTCTTGAGTCACTACTTGGTTTAGGATTTGGTGCTTCTCTTATTTCAATATTTGCACGTCTTGGTGGTGGTATTTTCACAAAAGGTGCAGATGTTGGTGCCGATCTTGTAGGAAAAATCGAAGCTGGGATACCAGAAGATGATCCAAGAAATCCGGCTGTCATTGCAGATAACGTAGGTGATAACGTAGGTGATTGCGCCGGTATGGCAGCTGACCTTTTTGAAACATATGTTGTCACAATTGTAGGTACTATGCTTCTTGCTGGTATTTTTTTTGTTGGCGAAGTTATGGAAAAAATGATGTTATTTCCATTAGCTGTTTGTGCAGCTGGCGTGATCACCTCGATCATCGGTACTTTTTTTGTACGTTTGGGTAAAACAAACAACATTATGGGAGCTTTATATAAAGGCTTTATTACAACGGCTGTCCTTTCAGCTCTTGCTATATTTCCACTTACGTACTACTTCTTTGGATTTGATATTGTTTACAAGGCAAACGGTACTGATTTTACAGGATTAAACTTATTGTATTGTATAATTACAGGACTTATAGTGACTGGATTATTGATATGGATTACTGAGTATTACACATTGACAACCTATCGTCCTGTGAAAAGCATTGCAAGTGCTTCTACAACAGGTCACGGAACAAATATTATTCAAGGTCTTGCAGTTTCGATGGAAGCTACAGCACTACCTGTTATCGTAATCTGTATCGGCATTTTAGTTTCTTATCAAAATGCAGGTCTTTACGGAATTGCAATTGCGGCAACAGGAATGCTTGCTCTTGCTGGTATGGTAGTAGCGCTTGATGCCTATGGTCCGGTAACAGATAACGCGGGCGGTATTGCAGAAATGTCAAAACTTCCAGCTGAAGTTCGTCAAGTAACAGATGCCTTAGATGCTGTTGGTAACACAACAAAAGCTGTAACTAAAGGGTATGCAATCGGATCTGCTGGTTTTGCATCCCTTGTTTTATTTGCAGCATTTATAGAAGATTTGCATCGTTACTTCCCGAATGCTAACGTAGATTTTAGTCTACTTAATGCCTACGTTGTAATTGGCTTATTTTTGGGTGGATTGCTTCCTTACCTTTTTGCTTCATTTAGTATGATGGCAGTAGGACGAGCTGCTGGCGCTGTCGTTGTTGAAGTTCGCCGTCAATTTAAAGAAATCAAAGGTATCATGGAAGGGACTGCAAAGCCTGACTATGCAAAAGCTGTTGATTTGTTGACAAAATCTGCAATTAAAGAAATGATTGTACCAGCACTATTGCCTGTTTTAGCGCCTGTACTTTTGTATACAGCAATTAACTTGACTATTGGTCAAAATGAAGCGTTTGCAGCAGTTGGTGCTATGCTACTTGGGTGTGTTGTTACTGGTCTATTTGTAGGCTTGTCAATGACATCTGGTGGCGGCGCTTGGGACAATGCTAAAAAACTTATTGAGGAAGGTCATCATGGCGGTAAAGGCTCAAATGCCCACCATGCTGCAATTACAGGTGATACTGTTGGAGATCCGTATAAGGATACAGCAGGACCTGCTATTAACCCGATGATCAAGATTACAAATATCGTCGCGCTTCTTCTTCTTGCAATTTTATCAGCTATGAGTGCTAAATAGTTAATTAAAGAAGTTTTCTTATAAGGCCTTGAAGGGTTTCCTTCAAGGCCTTTTTTTTGCTCAAAAAATTTAGGCTTTAATTGAGCTCTCTCATAGTTCTATAAAAATTCCTTCCCGTCTTCTGGATAGCAAAAGTGCATTAAACAGTTGTTAAATTTTTACTAGCGCAGAGAACAAAGAGATTTTTACTTCAAAAAAATCTCTTTGTTCTCTGCGGACTTTGTGGTAGTAAAAAAATGTTATTTCCTTTATGGGTACATAAAATACTGTCTCGCTCTGAGTAAAAAAAAGCCCAACGTGGAGCATGAAAGAGTTCCATTTAAACCCTAAATTTCTAGTTTGAAAATGTTACAGGGAAATTAAAATTTGTTATTTTTTAAGGTAAAGGGTGTCAAAGGATCAACATCTCGCGTTTTTAAAAAAACAAAACATGCATTTTCTTAGCTGTTTATCGACGGTTTAAGCATCTAGAAGCAAGAAATTGGATAAGTTATCGATAAAAAAAACGCTACGCAAAGAGTTGTTTTTAAATGTTTTGGGAATAAAATAAATTTTTTTCACAAAATCTATTGCGAAAAATACCCTGTTTTTATATATTCATAACTTCTTACGAACGAAGTCGACTGAATAAGTCGATAAGCCGTAAAGAAAACTAAGACCTTCGAGTGTTAGCGCTGTTATTTTGAAAGTAAAAGAGAGGCAATGTGCAAGTAAGAAGTAAAATCTTTTTAAATAAAGATTTACATGACCAATAGAGCTTGTGCGAATAACGTAAGTTGATTCGCTAATAAATTTTTGATTTATATAAAATTAAATTGAATTTTCAAGAATTTTTTTTCTGTGAGAATTTGATCTTAGTTCAGATTGAATGCTGACGGCGTGGATGAGGCATGCAAGTCGTACGAA